>Ga0209491_10000167_pt1 | contig 123560 bp, 130 predicted proteins | sample BON02_FD_187213 | JGI IMG/M metagenome (GOLD analysis project Ga0209491, IMG submission 187213) | Freshwater microbial communities from Lake Bonney liftoff mats and glacier meltwater in Antarctica - BON-02 (SPAdes) (version 2) | ecosystem: Environmental > Aquatic > Freshwater > Ice > Glacier... | reverse complement strand
AAGGCCGGGTTGCGCTACCTGCGACGATGTAGAGCCATGTCGCTGCCGATCCCAGCCCTATGGGCCGTCTGGCCACATCATCAGGGGGAATGAGAAAAATGACGGGTGGTAAGGCAACCGGTCTGCCGGTACCTCGGTTGACCGCCCGGTGGCGGCGACACCGGCATTGGCAACGATCGTGTCGACCGTCCCGAACTTTGCCTCCGCCGCATCATAGGCTGCGATGATCGAATCCTCCTCGGTGACATCCAGAGGAACAGCGAGCGCTCTGCCCCCAGCATCAATAATTTCTTTTGCCAAAGCATCTGTCCGGTCGGTTCGCCGGGCCCCCAGAACGACATTGGCGCCCGCCGCTGCGAACAGCTTGGCGAAACGCGCACCAAAACCCGATGAGGCACCGGCGATCAGCGCGGTGCGGCCTGCTAGGGAAAAGGGAATATCCATAATGTCTCTGCTCCGGGGTAGATTGTGCAACAAGCTCTAGACGATCTCGAAATGCTCGGCCAATAGTCAATTGCATAGGAGAAGATCATGATCGACACGTCCCTCGACTTTACCGGCAAGACCGTCTGCATCATCGGCGGCTCGAGCGGGATCGGCAATGCCACGGCGCAGGCGTTTCGCGGCTGCGGGGCAGAGGTCCATGTCACCGGCACCCGGGCCGGCGAGGCAGATTATGCTGCTGACGCGGGCTCTGATCTGGCAGGCCTGACCTTTCATCAACTCGACGCCGCCGATGACGCCGCGATCATCGCGTTGCGGCAGAAATTCGAGCAGATGGATGTGCTGATCTGCTCGCAGGGCATGGTGCTGTACAAGCGCGCCGAATTTGAACCGGAAAATTTCGCCAAGGTCGTTCAGGTCAATCTCAACAGCCTGATGACCTGCGCCGGACAATTTTACGATTTGCTGAAACAGGCAAAGGGCTCGCTGATCATCATCAGTTCGACCGCCGCTTTCCATGCCACGGTCGGCAATCCCGGTTACAATGCCTCCAAGGCGGGCGCGGCGGGACTGACGCGGACCTTGGGCAAGGCCTGGGCCGCCGATGGCATCCGGGTCAACGGCATTGCGCCGGGCCTGATTGCGACCAAGATGACCAGGGTGACGACGGACAATCCCAAACGCCGGGAAGCCACCATCCAGTCGATACCGCTGGGCAGAATAGGTGATCCCGATGACATGGCAGGACTATCGCTGTTTCTGGCGTCGCCGCTTTCCAACTATATTGTTGGCCAGACCATCATCGCCGATGGCGGCTTGCTGCTTTAGTTCAGGCTGAGGCCAGAGACGGAGCCAGCTCCGCGTTCACCGCCTTGCCGGTCCACCAGAACAGAAAGCTTGCCATGGTCAGGCTCACCACCACGGTCGCAATCACCGCATAGTTGAGCGACATGCTGCCATAGGTGTCGGCCCAATTGTCGCTCATCAGGCCGATCAGTGCGGGGCCGATGCCGTAACCGAGCAGGTTGATCGACAGGCTGCTGATCGAGGAGGCGGTGCCGCGTTCGGTCGGCAGGACCGCCGATTGGACCATCGAGATGGCCGCGCCCTGGGTGGACACCAGCAGAACATAGCCGCAGATGTAGAGCGCGAGGGTCATTTCGAGGCTGGCCGACAGCAGGCAGAAGGTCCAGAATGGCAAGACCATCAGCACCGCCAGCGCACAATAATATGGCCGCCACCGGGGATTTTTCCGGGCGAGAAAATCAGCCAGATAGCCACCCAATATCATTCCGGGAACACCGCCCGCAAACAACACCGCACCAAGATAAACGCCAACCTCCCCGGTGGTAACATCAAAATTGCGAATCAGCGTCGGGGCCAGCCATATCGCGAAGGCAAAGGAGGGAATATTGGTGAAGCTATTGGCGAGGACCACGCGAACAAAGACGCTGTTGGTCCACAGCGACCGCATCGTGATCATGAACGGTTGCTGCTCTTCTACGCCGGTTTTCTGCCTATCTTGCGGATAAAAGCGGCCGCGTTTTGGCTCGCGGACGGTGAGATAGAGGATGATTCCCAGCAATATCCCCGGAAGGCCCAGAATCACAAAGGTCCATCGCCAGCCATAAGCCTCTGCCACCAGTCCGCCGGCGGCATAGCCAAGCACAGGGCCGAGCACCGCACCGACGGCAAATATGCCCATGGCCCGCGACAATTCATGCGGCGCAAAATAATCGGTGATGATCGAAACCGACGGCGGACCGCCGCCAGCTTCCCCCACGCCAACGCCGAGGCGGGCGAGCAGCAACGTCCAGAAACCCAGGGCGGCACCACATAGCGCCGACATCAGACTCCACAGAGACAGGGAAATGGCCACCATCGTCCTGCGATTGGCGCGATCTGCCAGCCGTCCGGCCGGAACCCCCAAAATCAGATAGAAAACGGTGAAAGCCGTGCCGGCGAGTAGGCCGATCTGCGTATCGCTCAGGACAAATTCGGCTTTGATGTCCTCGATCACGATCGACATCACCAACCGGTCGGCGATGTTGAACATGAAGGTCAGCATCAGCATGACCAGCACATAATAGCGATAGACACCGCCAGAGGCCGAGCCGGATTTTATCTTCATCTGCATCCTCTCCAAAGGATGACACTGGCCTAGCGCGAAAAAGGGGACAGAGCCAGACAGGCTCCATCCCCTTAAATGATAGGGTCATATTCGTCATACTGAACTCGATTCAGCATCCAGAGACCAGATCGCGACCCTTGCGCGCTATCGCCCTAGATCCCGGATCAAGTCCGGGATGACGAATTTTGTCTAACCAGCAGCCAGCGCAATATGCCGCCGCATATGATGATCGACGCTGCCGAACTCGCCTTCGATGATCGACAGGCGCTTGAAATAGCTGCCCACCGCAAGTTCGTCGGTCATGCCCATGCCGCCATGGGTCTGGATCGCCGACTGGCCGATGAACCGGCCCGCCTGGCCGATGCGGACCTTGGCTGCGGAAACGTTTTTCTTGCGCGTCGCGTCATCTTCATCAAGCTTGATCGTCGCGAGATAGCACATCGAAACCGACTGCTCATATTCCATCAGCATGTCGGCCATGCGATGCTGCAGCACCTGGAACGAACCGATCGGCACGCCGAATTGCTTGCGCTGGCGCGAATAGTCGAGCGTGGTGTCGTTGGTCACCTTCATCGCACCAACCGCTTCGGCGCAGACCGCAGCGGTGGCTTCGTCGACCACTTTCTCGATCAGCGGCAGCGCACTGTCGGCGTCACCGATCAGGGCGTCGCCCGAGACTTTGACATTTTCGAAATAGACTTCCGAAGCGCGGCGGCCATCGACCGTGCCATAGTCGCGCGTGCTCACACCCTGGGCATCCTTGGCGACGATAAAGACGGACACGCCGTCCTTGTCGCTTTGCCCGCCCGAAGTGCGTGCGGTGACGACAAAATGCGTCGCCCACGGCGCGCCAATGACGACAGCCTTGTGACCATTGAGAATATAGTCGTCGCCATCGGCCTTGGCCGTGGTTTCCAGATTGGCCAGATCATAGCGGCCGCGGGGTTCGGCATAGGCAAAGGCGAAGATCATCTCGCCGGAAATAATCCCGCCGATATATTCTTCGCGCTGCGCTGTGCTGCCGCCATGTTTCAGAAAACCGCCGGCGCAGACCACACTCGGAATGAACGGTTCGACCGCAAGGCCCTTGCCGAATTCTTCCATGATGATCATTGCTTCGGTGGCACCGCCAAATCCGCCATCTGCTTCCGAAAACGGCGCGGCCAGCATGCCGAGTTCGGCCAGCTGTGCCCAAAGCTCCGGCCGCCAGCCGGATTCGCTTGCGATCACGCTGCGCCGCGTATCCCAGTCATATTGTTCGCGGATCAGGCGCGAAATTCCGTCGCGCACCATATTTTGTTCGTCGGTAAAATCGAAATCCATTTTGGTTCCCCTGTATCGGTCCGGTTAAAGGCCGAGGATCATTTTGGTGATGATATTGCGCTGGATCTCGTTGGACCCGCCGTAGATCGACGTCTTGCGCATGTTGAAATAGGTCGGTGCCGCATGATGGGCATAGTCCGGACCAATCGGGAAGTCGTTCGACCCGTCATCCGGAAAGCTGCGGAAATCGGGCGTGCCATAATGGCCGACCGCTTCCAGCGTCAGCTCGGTCAGACGCTGCTGCACTTCCGTGCCCTTGACCTTCAGCAACGAGCTTTCCGGTCCCGGTCCCTTGCCGGCCTGTTCGCCTGCCAGGGTTCTCAGTTCGGTGATTTCCAGAGCAGAAAGGTCGATCTCCAGCTGGCTGATCTTCTGGGCAAAACCCATGTCCTCGATCAGTGGCTTGCCATCGAGCAATTCGGAAGCTGCAATTTCCTTGAGCTGTTCGATACCGCGCTTGGAACGCGCCACCCCGGCAATGCCGGAGCGTTCATGAGCGAGCAGGAACTTGGCATAGGTCCAGCCCTTATTCTCTTCGCCAATCAAATTGGTCGCGGGCACGCGGACATCGGTCAGCCACACTTCGTTGACTTCATAGCCACCGTCGATCAGCTTGATCGGACGGACTTCGATCCCCGGTGTCTTCATGTCGACGAGAATGAAGCTGATGCCCATTTGCGGCTTGGGCGCGTCCGGGTCGGTGCGGCAGAGGAAGAATCCCCAGTCGGCATGCTGCGCCAGCGTCGTCCAGGTTTTCTGGCCGTTGAGGATATAATCATCACCGTCCCGCACTGCCGTGGTTTTCAGCGAGGCCAGATCGGAACCGGCACCGGGTTCCGAATAGCCCTGACACCACCACACTTCGCCCGAACGGATACCGGGCAGATGCTGTGCTTTCTGTTCTTCATTGCCGAATGTGTAAATCACCGGCGCGACCATCGCGACGCCAAAGGGCAGAGGCATCACCGTGTTTTTCCGCGCATTTTCTTCTGACCAGATATAGCGCTGCGTCGGTGTCCAGTCGGTGCCGCCATATTCCGTCGGCCAGGCCGGAACCGACCAGCCCTTTTTGCCGAGAATCTTGTGCCAGGCGACCATGTCCTGCGGACTCAGGTCATCCTGTACGCCGCGAGTCCCGATATTTTGCGGATAATTATTTTCAATAAATTCACGCACTTCAGCGCGAAAGGCTTTTTCTTCTTCGGTGAATTCCAGATTCATGGGAGTGCTCCTTGGTCACAATTTGCCCGGACTATAGGCTGAAAACCGCCGGAAACAAGCAATTAACCGAGCAATTAAGCTGACGCTACGGCAAGCCCGGATCGGCGCTATCCGCGATCCTGCATCCGCCTGCTCATTCGTGAGGAGAATGCTTGTCCTTGCGCCGCTTGCCGAATCTCATGCTGCGCTCCAGCCGCGCCCGCAAGGCGGTATAATAAGCTTCCAGAAAAGCCCGCTCGTCGCCGCTGCCCGGTTCCCAGCCGATTTTCTGGCAGATCGACGCGGCCACCTTTTGCAGCGCGTCATCCTGATCGATGCGCAGGACATTTTCCAATGTCTGCAATTCATATTCGCCATAGACCGACAGGTCTGCATCGGAAAATTGATAGCGCGCGAACGGCGCGGCCCCGTCGGGCGCTATCGCCGAAGGTGCGACAATATCGCCAAGATTCTTTTTCACATTCTGGATCACCCAGGTGCCGGCGATCACGTCACCGCCGCGCAGCCGATCCTTGTTGAACAAGGGAAAGAGCAGAAACATCAGCACCCAGAGAAAGCCCGCCCAGGCGGTCAGGCCGGACATCGTCCCACTGGCTTCAGCGGAGGACAAAAACACCAGCGGCAGGAAAAGTTCGACATCGCGCACGATGTTGCGCGCAATCACCGCTTCGGCGGTCAGCCGTCCGCCGTCCCGCGCCGCCACCCGGATGCCGACGGCCCGTTTTCCCCATGTCGCCGCCCGATCGCCCAGTTCGAAATAGAGAAAATAGGCGTTGCGGAACAGAAATACGGAAATGATCCAGACGACAGCCAGAAATTGCAGCGGGCCATTGGTATTTTGCAGATTGTCTCCCAGTGCCACCCCGAAAGCCCATAGAAGGGCCAGACCAGCGATGGTCACCAATATGATCAGTCCCAGGATAATGACAATGTCGAGCAGCAACGCACCCGCCCGCGCTCCCGCAGCCGCGACCGTCACATTGAGCGGCACGCCTTCCGGCGTGACCAGGATTCGGTCAAATTTCGGATTGGCGGATTGCCGGATCCATGGCTCGACGGCGCTGCTATCGCTCATGCGCCGGGCCTCCGCCTTGTCCGGCCAAAGCCGATGAAATAGAGCAGCCACAAGAGCAACATGCCGCCGCCCACTGCAAAACGACCCGCCGTATTGTCGACCAGTTGCCGGGCAAAGCCTTCGAGCAAGCCGGCGCAGATCAGCATCACGATCACGCCCACCATGACCAGAGCGGCGCGCTTGCCGGCATCGCTGGCGGCCTTGAGATGCGAGCGGGTGCCGGGGAAGGCGATCGAGCGGCCGACATGGATCCCCGCTGCACCGGCGAGCAGGATCGCGAACAGTTCGGTGGTGCCGTGAATCGAGAGCCAGCCGACAAATTCGGTCGTCAGTCCCCGCTGCGCGAACACCCAGAGCATCGCGCCGAGCAGCGCCATATTGTGAATCAGCAGCAAGATACTGGGGATGGCAAAGGCAAAGCCGAGCGCAAAGGCGAGAATCGCTACCTGCGCATTATTGCTGAACAGAAAGGCGGCAAACACCCCCAGTCCATCGCCATCCTGCCCGCCAAAAAGCGTGCCGCGCAACGCTGCTTCACTCGCACCCGGCACCCGGACATCGGAAAAATTGCTCGGCACCAGCGCGTAGAACCAGTCACGGTCGCCCGCGACCAATATATAGCCGATCAGGGCTCCCGCGATCATCACCGACAGGGCAATCCAGATATCATATCGGATCGCCCGGACCGCCCGGCTCCAGCCACCGCCAAAAAAGCTGCCGAGCCAGCGACCGAAGCTGGTCTGGGTGCCATAGACCAGAAAATAGGAGCGCAGCGCCAGCCCCTCGAGATAGTCGATCAGGCCGGCGTCGAGCGAATTTTCCCGGGCAATCGACAGGCTGGACAACAACGTCCGGTACAAGGTCGGCAGGGCCAGCACATCGTCATCCGACAGCCGCCGGGACTTGCCCTTCTCCATTTTGGTGACCATCGCTTCCAGCCGGATCCAGTCCGCTTCCCGTTCCAGCCGGAAACGGTCGCTGCGCAGCACCGCTGCGCTCAATGCTTGCTCCGTGCTCACAGACTGCCCCGCCTTTTTATGTTGAGATAGGAGTTGATCAGGCGTGTGCCGATATCCTGATGCGCGCCTTCGATCACATCAATGCCCATATGCCGCAGCCTGGTCACCACCAGCTTTTTCTGGGCGAGCAGATTCTGGGCGGTCACCGCCCGCGCGACATCTTCGGCGCTTTCGGGAGATTTATCGATGATCGAGGTCAGTTCCCGGTCCTCAAGAACCACGAACAGCACCAGATGCTTGTCGATCAACCGTCCCGCCGCCTCGAGCATCAGATCGGCTGCGGTCGGATCGGTGAAATCGGTGAAAATGATGATCAGCGAGCGCCGCTGGAGCCGGCTTTGCAAAGTCGACAGCGCCAATGTGTAATTGCTCTCCTGATGCCGATAGTCGATGGTCGCGGCTTCCTGTTGCAGCCGGAAAAAATTGCGGCTGCCCGAGAGAAAGGGCGTCGACAATTCCGGTTTGGCGGCAAAGCTGAACAGACTGGTGCGATCGCCTGCCTTGAGCGTGATATAGGCGGTCAGCAGCGCCGCCGACACGGCCCGGTCGATCCGCGGCAGGCCATCAATCGGCTCGCACATGGCCGAACCGCAATCCAGCGCGAAGATGATCTGGTTGTTCCGCTCGGCGTCATATTCCTTGGCCAGCAATTTGCTGTGCCGCGCCGATCCCTTCCAGTCGATGCTGCGCCGGTCCATGCCCGGCTGATATTCGGCCAAAGCTTCAAATTCGCTGCCTTCACCCCTGATTTTCCGGGCAAGCAGGCCGAAGACGGAATCGCGCAGGAACATTTGCACCGTCGGACTGCGCACCGCCGAAATATTCGGCATCACCGCCACGCTCTGCCCGCTCTGTTTCTGAATCTGTCGCCACGCCAGACCCAGCGGCCCTTTCCATCGCAGCCACAATCTGCCGATCTCGCCGATCCCGCGCCGCACCGGAATGATGGTGGCCTGGCCGGAAAATGCGTCCTTTGCGGCCGTGCTGCGTTCGAGCGAGAAGGCAACCGTCCCCTGTTCCGCCAGCCGATCGTCCAGCCCGAGATTGCCAGATACGCTGCGCGGGGCGATCCTGCCGGAGAATATCGCCTCCAGCCCCAATATCATCGGTGCGCCGATTTCGGTGCTATTGGCGACCGACAGCTGCACCGCATTCGCCCTGGCAGCAACCAGACCGTCGAGCAGCAGGAGGAGCATGAGCATCAACGCCCAGGCCGCACCGATCGCCCATAGCGACGGGATGATCGCCGCCAGGATCGCGGCAATCGGCGCGCCCAGCGCAATCAGCCAGATGGCCCGTGCAGTGGGGTAAAAATTCACCGGGGTGCTTCCGTCCGTTCAACCAGTTCCGCAATGATGCTGTCGACCTGCCGGCCTTCAATCTCGGCTGCCGGAGACAATATCGTCCGGTGGCGCAACACCGACGGCGCCAGCGTCTTCACATCATCGGGAATCACATAGTCACGCCCGGAAATCGCTGCCCGCGCCCGCGCGGCATTGGCCAGCATGATCGCGGCGCGCGGGCTGGCGCCATTTTCCAGATCGGCGGTTTCGCGGGTCGCCCGGATCAGGCGCACGACATAGTCGACCACATCCTCGACCAGTTTCACCGACTGCACCGTCTCGGTCGCGGCGGTCAGGGTCGCGCTATCAACCTGTTTTTCTATGCCAAAATCCTTTGGCACCGGCGCGCCGATGCGCTCACCATATTGGCTGACAATCCGTTTTTCTTCTTCTGCATCGGGATATTCGACCAGCAGCTTGAACAGGAACCGGTCGAGCTGCGCCTCGGGCAAAGGATAGACGCCCTGCTGCTCGATCGGATTCTGGGTGGCGACGACCATGAAGCGCGGACTCAGTGCATGAGTCTCGCCATCGATGGTCACCGACCGTTCCTGCATCGCCTCCAGCATCGCCGCCTGCGTCTTCGGCGGGGTGCGGTTGATTTCATCGGCGAGCAACAGGTCGCAGAAAATCGGGCCGCGAGTCAGGGTGAAATTGCTGGTCTGGAAGTTGAACAGATTGGATCCGATAATGTCGCCGGGCATCAGGTCGGGAGTGAACTGGATGCGACCAAAATCAAGGCCGAGGGTGGCGGAAAAACATTGCGCCAGAAAAGTCTTGGCCGTCCCCGGTGGCCCTTCGAGCAGCACATGGCCGGACGAAAACAGCGCAATCAGCAGATGGTCGACAATCTCCTCCTGCCCGATAATGGCCTTGGCCACCTGTCCGCGGATATTGTCTGCCAGCGTCTTCAGTTCGTCGATGTTCATCCGATAAATTCCTTTTTCCAGGCGTGGAGGGCTGCGGCCCCGTCGGCGATTTCCCGCGGTTTGCGGGCGCGAACCAGCTGGTCGTACAAGGCAGAGAAACGGTTGCCGCCACTCTCGCCAAGCGCATCCAGCTTCTGGTGGATTTCCTGTTCATTGGCCAGCGGGCTGATGCCGATTGCCGCAGCCGAATGGCCGCGGATCATGTCGGCATAAGGGTCGGTGACCAGATAGGCGCGCTGCATCCGGCTGATAAAGGCGGCGCTGTTGTTGACCAGGGCGGCTTTGCCAAAATCCATGCCGCGTTTGTCGACCACCGGCGGTCCGAAGCGGTTGAAGGCCATCCACGCCGCCGCCAGCGCCGCCGTGATCAGACAGATGGTAGCGGAAAGAAACGGCGGGGCAAAGGCCAGGGTCAGCAGGTTTTCCGCGCTGCCCAGGCCATTGAAGGTCAGATCGAATGTCACGCCTCCCTCGCTGGCCGTGGCCGCCGCCTTGATCAGCGCAAGCGCATGGCGCGCGGTCGACTTGTCGGCCATGCCGGCATTGTTGAGCAAGTCTGCGTCGGCGACGATCACCACCGGATAATAGGATTCATCTAATTCATCTGCATCGGTGATTTGCGATTCATCGAGGCGGTCGAGCTGCGCATAGACGCCGCCATCATCGAGATAGGCGACCAGTGCCCCCTTGGACGACGGTCCGCGCACAATGGTGCGGATAAAATCGCCCTTGATCGTGACCGGCCGTTCGGGTGTTTTCACCTGCGCGCCAACCGCCGAGGCCACTGATCGGCCCGGACGGACCTTATCATCGACAGTGATGCTGACGTCCGCCAGATCCTTCAGCATTTTAACGCCCGGTTCCCCGCCCCACAGGTCGCCGCGCATCATCCAGCCTTTTTGCAGCTTCTGGTCTTTGAAGACCTGCCATTTCGGCAATATGATCATCGTCGGCCCGGCATAGGCACGCTGCTGGATCACGGCATTTATATCTTCGGTCGGGGTAAACGGGCCGGGCGTCAAAATCAGCAGACCCGCATTGTCCATGCCCGCCGCGGAGCGCGAATATTGCACCGGCACGCCGGTTTTTTCGAGCAGATTGGCCAGCGCCTTGTAACCGACGATGCTGTTGGAGGCACCGTGCGCCTCGCCATTCTTGCCGGAGGCCAGCGGGTCGCCCATGCCCAGTCCATAGAGCAAGGCCACGAACGCCGCGAAGCTGACCGCGAACATGATCATGATGGTGGTTCGCTGGAACGGATTGGCCTGCATGCTCATGCTTTGGCCCCGCCCCGCCAGCTTTCGCTGAGCGCAAAGCCGGCATAGGCATCCCGCGATATCCGCCATCCGCTCTCGTCAATCGGCAAGGCTGCAAACAGGCCGCGCTCGACCTGCCCGGCAATCACCGCAAACATCGCGCGCGGGGCGTCCGGCAAATCGGCAAACCGCTCTATCTCGCGCGCTGTGCTGGATGGTCGCAGCAAGTGCGGGCGGCGTTGTTCGATATCGGCGATGCTGCGATGCAGCAGCAAGCGCACCGCCTGGTCAAACTGTCCGGTAGCGGCGAACGCCTCCGCCTCCGCCAGCAACGCGCGGGCAGCATCCGGTTGCGGTTGCCAGACTTGTTCGACTGGACGTTTCCGGCCGCGCCATTGTTCGACATAAGGCGCCAAAATTATCCAGACCAACGTCAGCACGCCCGCAGCCAGTGCCAGCAGCAGCAGGATCCGCAATATCGGCCATGCCGCCGCAAGCGCTTCCATCACCGGCGCGAGCAATTTGCCCAGCCATGCGAGGAAATCCAGCCACCATTGCGGCGATTCCGGCGGTTTGGGTGCAGGGGTCGGGGTGAACTGGATATTCGCATCGGCACGGACGTCGTTCCAGGCAGTGTTGAAAGAAGCGGTGTTACTGTCACCCTGTACTTTTGCGTCCGTTGCCACCGTGAAGATGTCGCAGAAACAAACGGATCGGGCAAGGGCGAAGATCGTCCTTTTGTTGGGCTTTACCTCAAGTGTAATTTATGACAATTTGATCCCGCATCAATAAAATGGGGGTTTGAGATGGCAGACACAGCAGAGCATTTGGATATTGGCCGGGTACTCAACAACACTTTTGGAGTGATCAAGCGCAATCCGCTGATCTTCCTCGGCCTTTCCTTCTTGCTCGTCGCTCTGCCACAGGCTTTCATTCAATTGGCAACCGGTACATCGGCGACAGGCAGCGATGCGAACGCGATGATGGAAATGTTCAGTTCCCCGTCCATGATTGCAGCGGCGGCTGGCGGATGGCTGTTGTTCATCATATTTTCGGTTTTGCTGCAGGCGACGTTCATCATCGCCACGGTCAAGGACCTCAATGGACAACAGATCAGCCTGGGCGAATGTGTCGGCCAGGCGATCGGCAAAATATTGCCCCTGATCGGTCTGGGCATATTGATGACATTGGGCATAGCTCTGGGCATGATATTGCTTGTCATACCGGGCCTTATTCTGGCGCTGATGTGGATTGTTGCCTCGCCAGTGATGATGGCTGAAGACAAAGGGATTATCGATTCCCTGAAGCGCAGTGCGGAATTGACCAAGGGATCCAAACGCTGGATTGTGCTTTTGTTTGTGGTTTACATAATTATCACGATGATTCTCGGCCTTTTCATGATCCCTTTCGCCTTTGCCGGCACCACAGCCATCATGCTCGTTGGATTGGTCATCAACACGCTTACCGGCGCGATACAGGGAACCGGCATTGCTGCGGTCTATGTTGATCTTCGCATAGCAAAAGAGGGCGGCAATACCGACGCGCTGGCCGACATATTTGCCTGAATTGAATAATCGGCGCGCACCAGCCAACAGGCTTGTTGGCATATGAGGCATACCTGCCTATAAGTTTCAAATCGCTATTCAATCATCCGGGTGAAACTTCCATGATCAAGCTCAACGTCAACGGCCAGGCCAAAGAGGTCGATGTTGACCCGGCGACACCGATATTGTGGGTCGTGCGGGAGAATCTGAAAATGCCCGGCACCAAATTCGGCTGCGGCATCGCCCAATGCGGAGCGTGCACCGTGCATCTCGATGGCCAACCGATCCGCAGCTGTTCGACGCCGATTTCTGCCGCCGAAGGCAAGGCGATCACGACGATCGAAGGCATTGCCGGTGAAGACGGCACTTTGCACAAGGTCCAGCAGGCCTGGATCGCAGCCCAGGTGCCGCAATGCGGCTATTGCCAGTCGGGCCAGATCATGGCGGCGACCGCGCTGCTGGAGAAAAACCCCCAGCCGACCGATGCGCAGATTGATGCGGCAATGGCCGGCAATGTCTGCCGCTGCGGCATGTACAACCGGATTCGCCAGGCGATCAAGGCAGCAGCCGGGCAGCCGACCGCGCAGGAGACGGTGGCATGAGCAAGACAGCGAACGACAGGTCCGCGAAAAAGGGCAAATGGACTCGCCGCGCCTTTATCGGTGCGGGCGTGGTTGCCGGCAGCGCGCTGGTGGTTGGCGTCGCCGTGCGTCAGGGCAATCCGATCGACCGGCTGAGTCCGCTGCTGACCAATGGCGAGGATGAGCAATTGCTCAATGCCTGGGTCAAGGTTGATGCCAACAATATCGTCACCGCCGTCATCCCGCATGTCGAAATGGGGCAGGGCGTCTATACCGCGCTGGCCCAGATGCTGGCGGACGAGATGGATGCCGACTGGAACAAGGTGCAGATTCTCGAAGCGCCCGCCGACATGCAATATGTCTCCGATTCGATCGCCCGCGATTTTCTGGCTCCCAATCTCGAAGTTCCGGCAATATTCGAACCGACGGTCGCCGGCGGCATATTGGAACTGGCGCAGGCCATGGGTCTGCAATTTACCGGCGGCAGCTATTCGGTGCGCGCCACCGGCCAGCGGGCGATGCGCACCGCCGGTGCCGCCGCCCGCGAAATGCTGGTCGCTGCAGCGGCGAGCGAATGGCAGGTTCCAGCTAGCGAGATCACCACTGCGGACAGCATGATTTTGCATGCCAAGAGCGGCAAGTCCGAAACATTCGCGGAATTTGCCCTGGCCGCAGCGGAGCAAAGCCTGCCCGCCAAGCCAAAGCTCAAATCGCCGGAAAATTACAAGATCATGGGCCAGCCGAAGGCACGTCATGATATTCCGGAAAAGGTCGATGGCAGTGCGGTGTTCGGCATTGATGCCGATGTGCCGGGGATGAAATATGCGGCGGTCAAAGCCGCTCCGGTCACAGGCGCAACGGTCACATCAATGGATGCAACCGCCGCCAAGAGCATGCCGGGCGTGCTGCAGATTCTCAACATGGGCGATTTTGTCGCCGTGGTTGCCGATGGCTATTGGCAGGCCCAGCAGGCGCTGAACAGCATCACCGCCCAATATAGCAAAACCAAAGCCGACGACCTTGATCTGGACGCGATCTTCGCCCGCTACACCAGCGCTCTCGACGAAGCCGGCGAGGACGGCGGCGATATGGAAACCGAGGAAGGCGATGTCGCCAAGAGCTTTGCTGGAGCGGCGACCAAGGTCGAAGCCGAGTATAAAGTACCATTCCTCGCCCATGCGACGATGGAACCGATGAACTGTACCGCCTGGGTGCGCGATGGCAAATGCGACGTCTGGTCGGGCCATCAGGCGCCGGTCAATGCGCGCCAGGCGGCGGCTGATGCTGCTGGTCTCGCGTTCGAAGATGTGACCTATCACAACGCCTATCTCGGCGGCGGTTTTGGACGCCGGTCGGAAAGCGACGCTGTCATGATGGCGACACGGATCGCCAAGGCCACCGGCTATCCGGTCAAGATGATCTGGTCGCGGGAAGAAGACACGGCGCAGGATTTTTACCGCCCGTCGGCGACCAGTCGCTTCCGCGGCGGGCTCGACAAGGATGGCAAGGCGATCAGCTGGGACAATATCCACACCCACCTGTTCGATCCCGCAGACGCGCCAACCATACCCTATTACAACATCGCCAGTCACAAGATTCGCAAGGTCGATGTGCCGATGCATCTGCGCTTTGGCCCCTGGCGTTCGGTCGATCACAGCCAGCACGGTTTCTTCATCGAATCCTTTGTCGATGAAATGGCCCATGCCGCTGGCAAGGATGGCTATGCTTTCCGCCGCGAATTGCTGGCCGGATCACCGCGCCATTTGAAAGTGCTCGACACCGCCGCGAAAATGTCCGGCTGGGGCACGGAACTGCCCGAAAAACATGGCCGGGGGATCGCCTTTGTGCCATCCTTCGGGTCGATTGTCGCACAGGTTGCCGAAGTCGACATGAGCGGACCCAAACCGAAGGTTACCAAAGTCTATGTTGCCGCTGATCCCGGCTTTGTTGTCAATCCCGACGGCTTTACCGCACAGATGGAAAGCGCGATTGTCTATGGCCTGACCGCAGCACTCTATGGCGAGATCACGCTCAAGAATGGCGCGGTCGAGCAAAGCAATTTCCACGACTATCTCATGCTCCGGATCGACGAAATGCCCGCAGTCGAAGTGGCGCTGATCAATGGCGATCACAAGCATCTCGGCGGTGGTGGTGAACCCGGTCTGCCGCCGATTGCGCCCGCCGTCACCAACGCGATTTTTGCCGCCACCGGTACGCGAATTCGCGAACTGCCGATATCCAAGCATGATTTTGCCTGACCGGAGACCTGAAATGCTGAAATTGATACGTGTGATCACCCTGTCTCCGCTGCTCGTGCTGACCGCTTGCGGTGCCGATCCGGCACCCGGGCCGGTAGAGCAGATCATCGTCCGCGAACCGGGAGCCGCGCCCGTGAAAATTGCCGCTGCCGCTGTCGCCAGCGATCCGGCAAGCGCGCTGATCACCGAAGGGAAAGCGGCTTTCGCCAATTGCTCTGCTTGCCATGCCATCGAGCAGGGCGCGCCCAATGGGGCTGGTCCCAATCTGTTCGGGATCGTCGGCAAGGCAGCCGGAGCGGTCGCAGGCTTTGCCTATTCGGATGCCCTGAAATCATCGGGCATCACCTGGACCGCGGCGGAACTCGATAGCTATATCGCCAATCCAGCCGCGAAAATTCCGGGCACGACGATGGTCGCCGGGGCGATTGCGGATCCGGCAAAAAGACAGGCGGTCATCGCCTATCTCGAGAGCACTGCCGCCAATTGAGCGCCCATTGAACAGGGACTCCGGCATCATGCTGGCGCTGCTGGCGGCCGGACAATCGCGCAGATTTGGCGATTCCGACAAGCTGAGCGCATGGCTCGGCGACAAGATGCTCGGCCTGCACGCGGCCGAAACCGGTGCGGCCATGTCCTTCTCGCACAAACTGGTGATCGCTTCGCCAGAGCATGACTGGGCCGGGCAATGGAGCAATCTGGGGTACCGGGTGATCGCCAATGAGGATGCCGCGCTGGGTCAGGCAACTTCTGTCCGGCTCGCCGCTGCTCACGCCATCGAAGCGGGGGCCAGTGCGCTGTGCATCCTGCTGGCCGACATGCCCTTTGTGACCCGCGATCATATCGACAGGTTGATCGCTGCGTTCGAGCAGTCGGGTGGCACTGTCGCCTCCGCCCGCAACGGGCAAGCCATGCCGCCGGCCATTTTTTCTTTCGATGCGCTGGAAAGGCTGATGGCTTTGGAAGGCGATTCCGGTGCTAGAACATTGCTGGCGGAAGCCCATCTGGTCGCGGGCGCCGATCCTATTCTGATGGATATTGATACTATGGAAGACCTGGCTCACGCCAATATTCTATATAATCAATTCAGATAATCATTGGTCGAACAGCGGGGCCGCTTCGGCCAGGAACACATCCTGTCTTGCCGCCAATGCTTCCACGATCTTGTACTTGTGCCATGCACCGAACAGGATCAGGATGCGTTTTTCCTGCCCCGTCACGGCATCCAGCGCGGCATTGATATTGGCGAGATGCGCAGCATTGATCGCGCGCCAGCCGCCGGCACCAAGATCTTTCCCGAACAGCCGCTCGTAGCTCTCCTGTCGGGCCTTGACCGCTTCATCAGAAGCTTGCGAATGAATGAAATCCGGATCATCCGAATGGCCCGAAACCGCCTTGCCATAAAGCTGGATGGCTGCCTGATAGGCCAACCAGTCTTTCGAGCGGGCCGGATCCCTTGCGAGCCGCTTTTCCACTGCTCGCCGGTCGGCAGCAATTTCGAGCGTCCAGGCCGCAACCGGGAACATCGTGAAGCCCAATGTCTTGCGCAGCGGAAAGACAACGTCCGTCAATTCCGGAAAATCATCGGCCCGGCTCTCCCGCACTTCGCCAAATTTGTCGAAATTCGCCGAGGCTATCGCAAAGCGGTCTGACGGCAGTTCCACCAGGACAATATCCGGATCAAATTTGACAATCGCATCGCGCAGCACATCCAGCGAATAACGCTCGCTGCTCCGGTGCTGGCCATGAATGGCGTCGATCACCGCAACTATATTTGCGCCTGCGGGAGGAGATTCGGTCGATGTCGGCGCGCAACCGGTCAGGCCAAGCAAAAATGCGGCAAGACAGGCGGCAAAAGCCTTCATTCACGGTCCAGTCTGCGGCCCAGCTTGACGAAAAACAGGATCAGGAACGGAACCAGCAGAAAGGACAGGACGACCTTGGCCGAGCCCTGGCCGAGCAGCAATTGCCCGATCGGGCGCTCGCCGTAAAAGGCGATGGTGATGAAAATCAGCGTATCGACAATTTGCGACAAGGCGCTGGCAATCGCAGCGCGCAACGCCAGCATCGCGCCTTTCATATTGGCCAGACGGGAGAAGATATAGACGTTGAGAAACTGCGACACGCCATAAGCGATGATCCCGGCGAACATCAGCCGTGCCCCCTGGGAAAGAATGATCGGAAAGGCTTCTTTCGCCGGTTCGTACATGCCCGGATCGGTCGGCAATGCCAGCACGATCTGGATCAGGACGATCGCGGTGATCAGCGGAATGAAGCCGAAGCGGACCAGCCGGTTGGCGACATCGCGGCCATGCAGCTCGGCAACCGAGCTGGACAGAACCACCAAAAGAAGGAAGGGGAAAATCCCCGATTCCACGGCCAATGGCCCGATCGCGACCTGCTTTGCGCCCAATATGCCGGCGATGCAGGTCATCCCGCCATAGAGGACTGCGAACACAAACAGGGATCGCGGGATGAGATTGGTTTTTGATGTTTCCGTCATCGCGATTGCCTAGCGCGGTCGGCGGCGAAAAAAAAGAAATAGTAACATTCGACATTTTTTCTATAGGGAAAAGAATATCGAAAGCATCAGATCGCGGCCCCTTGTGTCGCGCGATCGGGGGACAATTTGCAAAGACTGGCCGTTTATTGTGGCGCCAATGCCGGGCAAGACCCGGCCTATGCCGAAGCGACGATATTGCTCGGCAAGGCCATGGCGGGACGCCATATTGATCTGGTCTATGGCGGCGGCAAGCTCGGCCTGATGGGGATTATCGCCGACACGGTGCTCGCCGAAGGCGGCCGCGTCCACGGCGTTATTCCGGAGATGCTGAAAGATCTGGAAGTCGCCCACCAGGGTGTCACCGAACTGCACATCGTCCAGAATATGCACGAGCGCAAAGCCAAGATGACCGACCTGACCGATGCCTTTGTCGCCTTGCCCGGCGGCGTCGGCACGATGGACGAACTGTTCGAAGCCTGGAGCTGGAACGCACTCGGCTATCACAACAAGCCGTTCGCGATATTAAATATCGGCGGTTACTGGGATTCGCTGATCCTTTTTCTCGACAAGATGTCGGAACAGGGTTTCGTGTCCGCCGACCGGCGCAAGCATCTGATCATATCCGACAATATCGACGACTGTCTCGACCGCCTCGCCGCCGCCTGCAATAGCGAAACAGGCAGTTTTACCTGGTGAGCCCGATCCGACCTGCAATTTTGACTGGAAGAGTCCGATGATACCGATCCTGACAAGCATCGCCGGCATGGCCTTGATCCTGCTGATCGCCCTTGGCCTGTCGACCGGACGGCGCAATATCCGCTTCCGCGTGGTCGGAGCCGCCTTTGCGCTGCAAGCCGGTATTGCCGTGATCGTGCTCTATGTTCCGGCCGGGAAACGGATCATCGAAGCGATGGCGTTCGGCGTCTCCAATCTGCTCGGCTATGCATCGGCCGGCACCAAGTTCATCTTTGGTCCGCTCGCCGACCCGTCGATTGGCGGCAACAGTTTCGCGATTGCCGCGCTGCCGGTGATCATTTTCTTTTCGGCGCTGATCTCGATTCTCTACTATCTCGGTATCATGCAGTTCATCATCAAATGGGTTGGCGGCAGCATCCAGAAAGTCACCGGCATTTCGAAGGTCGAATCACTTTGCGCCGCCGCCAATATTTTCGTCGGCCAGTCGGAATCGCCGCTGGTCATCCGCCCCTATCTCGCCAGCCTCACCCAGTCGCAGCTGTTCACCGTAATGAGCGTCGGCATGGCCGGCGTCGCCGGCACGATTCTCGCCGCCTATGCCGCGATGGGCATCCGCATCGACTATCTGCTCGCCGCCGCCTTCATGTCGGCACCCGGCGGCATCTTGATGGCCAAGATCATCATGCCGGACAATCCGGATGATCCGGCTCCCGAAGAACTGGCGATCGCGGTCGAATATGAAGACGAAAAACCGGCCAATATCATCATGGCCGCAGCGATGGGCGCGCAGACCGGGGTCAAACTGGCGGTCGCGGTTGGCGCGATGGTGCTGGCCTTTGTCGCCCTGGTCGCGCTGGCCAATGGTTTGCTCGGCGGCATCGGCGGCTGGTTCGGCATGCCGGATCTCAGCTTTCAGCAGATCATCGGCTATATTTTCGCGCCGATCATGTTCCTGCTCGGCGTGCCCTGGAACGAAGCCCTCGGCGCTGGCGGCCTGTTCGGCACCAAGGTGGTGCTCAACGAATTTGTCGCGTTCATCGAACTGGGCAAGATGCAGGACGGCATTTCGCCGCTGACCAACGCCATTGTCATTTTCGCGCTATGCGGTTTCGCCAATTTCAGCAGCATCGCCATCCAGCTCGCCGTGACCGGCGGTCTCGCGCCCAATCAACGGCCGGTGATAGCCCGGCTCGGCCTGCGCGCCCTGGCCGCAGGATCGCTCGCCAATCTGATGAGCGCGGCGCTGGCCGGTATCTTGCTGTCGCTCGGCTGATTCATGCCGATTGACAAACGCGCCCGAGGACACATTTTAAAAGCATGACCCAAGACACATTATCCGCCGTTTCGCTGGCCATGGCCGAAGATGCCCCCGACGCCTTCGCCGAACGGATCGGCCGCAGCTTCTCCGACTGGGGTTTTGCCATAGTCGCCGACCATGGCATATCGGCCGAACTGATCGAACGCGCCGAAGCCATGTCACGCGCCTTTTTTGCCCTGCCGGAAGCGGTGAAACGATCCTATCATATCGCCGGCGGTGGTGGCGCCCGCGGCTACACACCGTTTGGCACCGAAAGCGCCAAGGATTCCGATATCAGTGATCTCAAGGAATTCTGGCATATAGGCCGAGACCTGCCACCGGGCCATAAGTTCGAATCCTTCATGCCGCCCAATATCTGGCCAAAGGAACTGGATGGCTTTCGCGAAACCTACCTTGAGATGTTCGCCGCCTTCGACAAGGCCGGCGCACGGATTCTCGAGGCAATCGCTCGCTTTCTGGGCCTGTCCCCTGATTTCTTCGTCGACACGGTGCGCGACGGCAATTCGGTAATGCGGCTGATCCATTATCCGCCGGTACCGGAGGATTCACCAGCGGTCCGCGCCGGAGCGCATGAGGATATCAACACCATCACCTTGCTGATCGGCGCCGAGGAAGCCGGTCTGGAACTGCTCGACCGCCAGGGCAACTGGCGCGCCGTCACCCCGAAAGCGGGCGAACTGGCGGTGAATATCGGCGACATGCTGCAGCGGCTGACCAATGATCACCTGCCCTCGACCACCCACCGCGTGGTCAACCCGGCACCGGAGCGGCGCGGCATCTCGCGCTATTCGATGCCCTTCTTCCTCCACTTCCGGCCCGATTATCTGATCGAGACGCTGCCCGGCTGCATCGATGACGCCCACCCGGACCTTTATCCGGAGCCGATCACCGCCCACGATTATCTGATGCAGCGCCTGCGCGAGATCGGCCTCATATGACGCCAAAAACAGTCGGCATCAGCGGTGGCAGCTGTTCCGGCAAATCGACCCTGACCCACAGGATATTTGAAAAGCTGGGACCCGAGAAATGCGTGATCCTGCCGCAGGATGACTATTTTTTTGGCCTTGGCGACGCACCAAAGGGCAAGGGCGGGCCCAATTTTGATCATCCCGATGCGGTCGATTTTGATCAGCTGTGCACGCAACTCGCCCGGTTGAAAAATGGCGAGGCGATTGACCGGCCGCTTTATGATTTTCCCACCCATATGCCGAAAGTGGAAACCCGGCGGACCGAACCACGGCCGATCATATTGATCGATGGCATATTGATCCTCCAACACCAGCCCTTGCGCGCGCTGCTCGATCTCAGCATCTTTGTCGAATGCGATTCCGAAACGCGTTTTGCCCGCAGACTCGAACGCGATGTCCGTGAACGCGGGCGCACCGCTCAATCGGTGCACGAACAATTTGCCAATCAGGTCGGTCCAATGCACGATCTGCATGTCGAACCCTCGAAAATTCATGCGGATATCGTGGTAAATTCGCAACAGTGCGAATCGGCCTTTGACGATCTGTTTCAAACCATCGTCGACTTAATTTAGCGCGGTAAAACAATATTTTGATCGTAATTTTTCAAGCTCGAGAGCGCTTGTTTCAGCGAAATAATGTCGGGAAAAAAGCGACCCGAAAAAACAAAATGCTGCGCTGCGGCATTTCTCGTTTCATTTGAGACAAAATTGTCATTTATGGGCCTTAGAGAGGGCCGGCTTTGGTTGCACTGTCGATGAATCGCGGGCGATCAACTTGAGACAGTTTTATTTTAACGCGGTGCACAAACGGGGAATTCCTATCATGAAAATCAAATATCTTTTGGCTGCCAGCGTTGTCAGCCTTTCCACTGCCGGCCTGATGGCCACGCCAGCGGCGGCACAACAGATTACCTCGGGTATTGAAGGAACGGTCAGAGACAATTCCGGCACACCTCTTGGCGGCGCCACGGTCGTTGTCACCGATACGCGCACCGGCGCGGAAAGATCGCTGTCAACGGGTACATCCGGCCAGTTCCGGGCAGAGAGCCTCACAACCGGCGGCCCCTATACCGTGACCGCAACGGCCCCGGGATATGAAGGCCAGACGCTCGAAAACGTCAGCATCAACCTCCAGGGCAATACAACGCTCGGCTTTACCCTTACCAGCGGCGCCACCGAAATTGTGATTGTCGTCACCGGCGCACGGGTCGCGATTTCCCAGCTGGCGATCGGCCCCGGCCAGTCCTTTGGCGCAGCCGAACTGGCAACTTTTCCAACCATCACCCGTGATATTCGCGATTTCATTCGCATCGATCCCCGCGTCAGCCTCGACCGGTCCGGTTCCAATGACCGGGTCAGCTGCCTCGGCGGCAATGATCGCTCCAACTCCTTCTCGGTTGACGGCATCATCCAGTCCGATGTTTACGGTTTGAACGGAACGCCATTTGCATCGCGCAATTCGCTGCCGCTTCCGTTCGACGTCATTGCCGAAACTTCGGTAGAATTCGCGCCTTATGATGTTGAATATAGCGCCTTTACCGGCTGCGCCATCAACGTCGTGACCAAGGCTGGCCAGAATCAGTTTCATGGCAGCGCCTTTTTCACTTATTCCGATAGCGGGTTGCAGGGCGACACATTTGCCGACACACCGCTGTCGATCGACCCGTTCAATGAAAAGCGCTATGGCGCAACGCTGTCCGGCCCGATCATTCCGGATCACCTGTTCTTCTCGTTCGGCTATGAAGAAGCCAAGCTGGGATCATCGCAGGTTACCGGGCCGATTGGTTCGGGTTTCGGAACGGAACTGCCGTTCATCACCGAAGCACAGTTCAGCAACGTCTCCGACATCGTTCGCCAGAATTTCGGCATCGAATCCGGTGGCGTTACCCGCAGTCTGCCGGAATCCAACCGCCGCTTCTTCGGACGCCTTGACTGGATTATCAACGACCAGCACCGCTTCGAAACAACCTACCAGCGCCTGGACGAGACCAAGGTCAGTTCGGACGATGTCAGCACCTCGAGCCGCACCTATTCCGGCAACAACAGCTTCTACAATTCCGGCACGGCTTCCAATTATTATTCGGCTCGCCTCTACTCCAACTGGACCGATAATTTCTCGACCGAAATCCGCGCATCGCGCTCGGAAGTGCAAGATCTTCAGGATCCGGTCGGCGGCGGTGAAGCGCAAAATGCCAATCCAATCCCGCGAATTGTCGTTGGCGTAACCAATCCTGACAATGGTGAAAGTGGTTCGCTGGTATTTGGCCCCGGCTTTTCCCGCGCCGCCAATGACCTGAAGACCGAAATCAACCAGTTCAAGGTCAAGGCTGATCTCGAAGCCGGTGATCACAAGCTGACCCTCGGCGGCGAACTCAACCAGACCAAAGTGTTCAACCTGTTCGTCCAGAATGCAACCGGCACCTATACTTTTGCCGATGTCGCCGACCTCCAAGCCGGCCTGCTGGCTTGCGGTTCCAATACGTTCCCGACCGCCACCCAAATTCAAGCCGGCAACAATCTCGCGACCTGCCTGGCGGCAGACAGCCGCGGCAATAGAGGGACAAATGCTACCGCAGGATTTTACGGCAATTATTCCTTCTCCGGCGATGTAAATGATGCAGCGGCGAACTGGAAACGCGGCCTTTTCTCCATCTATGCGCAGGATGAATGGAAGGCGACCGACCAGCTGACCCTGGTTGGTGGCGTCCGGCTAGACTGGCTGGACGGCGATGCACCAGCCGCCAACCCGGTATTCCTGTCTCGCTACGGTTTCACCAATGCCAATGCGTTCAGCAAGGTAGATCCGGTGCTGATGCCGCGTTTTGCCGCAACCTATGATCTGCTCAACAGCGGTATCTTCAGCGATACCCAGGTTCGCGCCGGCGTGGGCATCTTCACCGGCGGCGATCCAACCGTCTGGCTGTCGAATGCTTTCCAGAATAATGGTTTTGGTGTCGGTCAGGGGCAAACCGGAAGATCAACCTGTATACCTGCTGGTACACAACTTGCTGTGCCAACCGATGGTTCAGCACCGACACCGCCAATCTGCGCCGTCAATGCCGGTATAGATACTGCCGCAAGAGGCCTTGGCGATGCCCAGTCGACCGATCCGAATTTCAAGACACCAACGGTGCTGCGCGCCAACTTCGGTGTGTCGACGACATTCGGTACCGGCAACGGCGGTTTCTTTGACGACTGGAAGCTGAACTTCGATTATATCTTCAGCCGCTTCCGCAACCCTGCCGATTTTGTTGATCTGTCACAGGTGATAGACGTAACTCAGGGCCTGAACGGCTTCACCGTCGATGGTCGACCAATCTACCGGGCGATTGACCCGAACAATGCCGGTTGTACCGCTACCCTGACCGGTACCGGTGGAGTGCCGCCGACATATACCAATGTCAACGCACCCTGCTTTAGCACCAGCCGTGACGACGAGATCCAGTTGACCAATGGCAAGGCCTTCAACAGCCATGTCGCTTCGATCCGGTTGGGCAAATATTGGAATGGCGGAGTTCTCACCGACAATGGCGGCGTCAGCTTCAACCTTGGCTATGCTTACACAAACGCGAAGAACAACCGCTACAATGCAAGCTCAACGGCAACCTCGAGCTTTGATATTGTCGCATCGGCAGACCGTCAGAACAATGCCGTGGCAACATCGGAATATGAATCGCGCCACAACATTACCTGGGCAATGAATTTCCGCGAGGAATTTTTCTCTGATCTTGCTACCCAGCTGGGCTTTGTCTTCGTCGCACGTTCGGGTCGTCCCTATAGCGTGACCTTCGACAATGGCGCGGTCTTCAACGACTCGGCATCGGGCAATGACAATGCTCTGCTTTACGTACCTGCCGGATTGACCGATCCCAACGTCGTCTATGTCGACAATGTTGTGAGCGGCAATGTGGTCCAGACGGCAGCAGCGGCGGCTTCGGGTCTCGACAATTATATCAACAGCGACAAGTGCCTCTCGAAAAATCGCGGCAAGACAATTGCGCGCAACTCCTGCCGCAATGACTGGTTCTTTGACCTTGATATGCGCCTGTCCCAGGAACTTCCTGGACCGGGAAGCCTGTTTGGTGTCGAAGACAAGATCCAGGTCTTTGCCGATTTCAACAATGTCCTGAACCTGATCGACAGCGGCGCCAATCTGTTCCGCTCGCGCAATTACACGACGCCACTGATCACCGGCGGTGTGGATAGCAACGGCCGTTATGTGATGAAGGGTTTCTCGCCTGACGACACAAATTTCCAGAACCTGTCCGCATCCTTGTGGCGCATTCAGATCGGCGTTCGTTACGAATTCTAAACGATCGAACGAAAACAGACAGAAAACGGCGGTGCTGAAAAGCGCCGCCGTTTTTCGTTGTCGGCAGTCCGGTCCAGAAACGGCATCGCGTTTAGCCTGACAGGAACGCTGCTTTCCCTTGCGAAATCTTTACCGGTTCGTGCTAATGGCAATACGATTGTTATTGATGGAAGCCAACATGCCTGACGCCGACATTTCTCCCATTCTGGTAACCGGAGCCGCCGGATTCATCGGCCATGCCGTCTCGACACGGTTGGTCGAACGGGGCGAGTCGGTAATCGGGATTGATAATCTGAATGATTATTATGATCCGGCGCTGAAGGCCGCCCGGCTTGCCAATCTAAAGGCGCTGGATCGCTTCCGCTTTGTGGAAATGGATGTGTCCGATGCCGATGACGTCAAGACACTGGTCCAGGAGGGCGGCGTACAGCGGATTGTCCATCTCGCGGCGCAGGCTGGCGTGCGCTACAGCATCGAAAATCCTTTCGCCTATCAGAAGTCCAACCTGCAGGGCCATTTGTCGCTGCTCGAAGCCAGCCGCCACGCCGAAAATTTTCAGCATCTCGTCTATGCTTCTTCCAGTTCGGTCTATGGCGACAAGCCGATGGGTGGAGCGGGGTTTACCGAAGACGAGCCGGCCACCGATCCGGTTTCTCTTTATGCCGCCACCAAACGCTCGGGCGAGCTGATGAGCCAGTCCTATGCAAAACTATATGGTTTCCCGATGACCGGTCTGCGCTTCTTCACCGTCTACGGCCCCTGGGGGCGACCGGACATGGCCTATTTTGGTTTCACCCAGAAGATTTTGGTTGGCGAACCGATCGAGGTTTATGGCGAAGGCAGGATGGCGCGGGATTTCACCTATATCGATGATATTGTCGATGGCATATTGGGCGCGCTGGACCATCCGCCCGAACCGCATGAACACCGCATCCTCAATATTGGCGATAGCCGCCCGGTCGGCCTGATGGACATGATCAAGGCACTGGAGGATGCGCTGGGCATTGAGGCCAAAAAGGTCATGCGCCCGATGCAGCCGGGAGACGTGACATCGACCTATGCCGATGTCTCCAGACTCCACGCGCTGACAGGATATGCGCCCAGGGTGATGCTGGAAGATGGATTGAAGCGTTTTGTCCGCTGGTATCGCGACTTTTACGGCAATTTACCGCCAGCTTGAATCAGCGCGCTTCGGCGCGCTGCATGACCTGCTCTGCCACCAGTTTCAGCTGATCGTTCACGCCGGCATCGGCACAGACGCCATCGCGGAACATGCCGCCAGATGCATTGATGCCGACACCAAGCGGGGTTGGCCAGCCGCGCAGCGAATGGACGATCGAGCGCAGCGCCGCCAGCGTGCTGCCGACCGCTTGCCAGCCATAAGCGGTCACGATCAATCCGATCGGCAGGCCGTCGAGATAGATGCGCTCGTCAGCCGCTGTTTCTTCGATATAGTCGATGGCATTCTTGACCAGACCGGAGACGGTGCCGTGATAGCCGGGGCTCGACAATATAAGACCGTCGGCGCGGCGCACCAGCGCCACCAGGTCCTTGCCCGTCTGATTGATGCCAGCGGGATCCGACCGGTAATGCGGCAGCGCCATCAGCCGATCCGATCCGAATAATTCGGTTTCCGCGCCCGCAGCGGCAGCGGCTTCCAAGGCAATTGCCAAGGCAACTTCGGTCGAGGATGTCGGATTGGTTGTGCCGCCGAGGCCGAGTATGAAAGGTTTTTTTGTCTGTTCCACCATGGATCCATAACGATGATTGCCAGGCAATTGCAACGGGCTTGTTTCTTAATTGACCGATTAAATCCGGCACATTATGACCGGCACCAAATCGGCGGGCTTATAGCGCGCCTCTATCCCCTCAGACCGAAGGATATTCAGATGCGCAAATTTACCGAAGAACAGCATATGTTTCGTGACGCCTATCGCCGCTTTCTGGCCGACGAAGTCGCGCCGCGGATGGATGAATTTCGCGAAGCCGGGATTGTCGACCGGGAAATATTCAAGAAAGCTGGCGACCAGGGCTTCCTGATGGTCTGGCCGGACGAAAAATATGGCGGCATGGGCGACAATGATTTCCGCTATGAGCAGATCATCATCGAGGAAACCGCGCGCGCAGGCTGCGCCGAATGGTATAATACCCTGCACAGCCGTCTGGTCGGACCCTATTTGAAGAATATCGGCAATGAAGAACAGCGCGAACGGTTCCTGCCGAAATGCGTCAGCGGCGAAACGATTCTTGCGGTTGCAATGACCGAGTCCGGTGCCGGCAGCGATCTTTCCGGCATGAAAAGCATGGCAAAGGACATGGGTGACCATTGGCTGCTCAACGGATCAAAAACCTATATCTCCAACGGCATCAACGCCGACGTCGTGATCGTCGCTGCCAAGATTGACGGCGTCGATGACAAGCATGCGATGGTCCTGCTGATCCTCGAACGCGGCATGGAGGGTTTTGAGCGCGGTAAGAATCTCGAGAAAATCGGCCTGCATGCGCAGGATACGGCCGAGCTGTTCTTCAATGACGTCAAGATACCAAAGGAAAATACGCTGGGTACGCCGGGCAAGGGCTTCGTCCATCTGATGGAGGGGCTGGCCGAGGAACGGCTGATTGCGATGGTCGGCTATTCTGCGTCGGCGCGGCGGGCCTTTGATGTCACCCGCGAATTTGTCATGAATCGGGATGTTTTCGGCAAGAAATTGTCAGATATGCAGAATACCCAGTTCAAAATGGCCGAAATGGACGCAAAAATTGACATGTTGCAGGTCTATGTCGATCATTGTGTCGACATCCACAACCAGGGCGGACTCAACGCCAATATCGCTGCCAAGGGCAAGATGCTGGGCAGCGAAATCGAATGGGAAATGGCCGATCTCGGGCTGCAGCTGCATGGCGGTGCCGGCTATATGAAAGAATATGAAATCAGCCGGATCTTCACCGATGCCCGGATGAGCCGGATCTATGCGGGATCGAGCGAGATCATGCGCTATATCGTCGGCCGCGACATATTCAGCCAGAAATACCAATCGATCCTCGATTAGTTTATGGTTGAAACGGACCAAGGGGAAGGCGAGTCGCGTCCGGCCCTAGTTGACGTTTACGTAAACTGCTTGACTGTGCTGCACTGCACCATTAGCATTGCGCAACATCCTTCCAATTCTTCCAGTGAGAGGAACCCCGAATGACCGAAGCCTTTATCTATGACGCAGTGCGCTCGCCGCGCGGCAAGGGCCGCAATGATGGCGCCCTGCACGAAATCACCGCTCTCGACCTCGCTTCGCAAGTGCTGGCATCAATCAATGATCGCAATGAGCTAGAGGGCCATGAAGTCGAAGATATCGCCTTCGGCTGCGTCTCCCCGGTAGGCGAGCAAGGCGCAGTGATCAGCCGCATGGCCGCGCTTAAGGCCGGCTATGCCGACACCACCTCGGCGATTCAGGTCAACCGCTTCTGCGGTTCGGGTCTGGAAGCGGTGAACATCGCGGCGGGCAAGGTCTGTTCCGGAGAAACCGATCTGGCTATTGGCGGCGGTATCGAATCGATGTCGCGCATCCCGATGGGCAGCGACGGCCTCGGCGGCATGGCCGACCCGACTCTCGTGTTTCAGGAATATTTTGTCCCGCAGGGTATTTCCGCCGACCTGATCGCCACCAAATATGGCTATAGCCGCGATGACGTCGACGCCTATGCCGTGGAAAGCCAGCGGCGCGCCGCCGCTGCCTGGGCAGACAATAGATTCGCCAAATCGATCCTGCCGATCCGCGATGTAATCGGCGAAATCGTCCTGGATCGTGACGAACTGATGCGCCCCGAAACCAATATGCAGTCGCTCGGCGCACTCGGCCCCGCATTCAAGATGATGGGCGAGCAGATGCCCGGCTTCAACGATGTCGCGATCCTGAAACATCCCGAGATCGAAAAGATCAACCATGTCCACCATGCCGGCAACAGCTCCGGCATCGTCGATGGTTCGGCAGCCGTACTGGTCGGCAATGCGGGTGCTGCCGAAAAATTCGGCTTGAAACCAAGGGCACGGATCGTGTCGATGGCCGCGATCGGTTCGGAGCCGACGATCATGCTGACCGGCCCGGAATTTGCCGCCAAGAAGGCGCTGGATCGCGCCGGCATGACCGCCAGTGATATCGATCTTTGGGAATTGAACGAGGCCTTTGCCGCGGTCGTCCTGCGCTTCATGGATGCGATGAACGTCGACCATAGCGTGATGAATGTGAACGGCGGCGCGATTGCGATGGGCCATCCACTCGGCGCGACCGGGGCGATGATCCTCGGCACCGTGCTCGACGAACTCGAGCGTTCGGGCAAGTCGACCGCCCTGGCGACTTTGTGCATCGGCGGCGGCATGGGTATCGCCACGATTATTGAGCGGGTGAACTAGAAGCAACGCATTGCAGTGCCCCTGCGCAGGCAGGGGCCCATCTCCCGTTCGTGCCATGCACAGCAAGTTGGAGATGGACTCCTGCCTTCGCAGGAGAACATGAAAGGAAAAGACATGACCTACGAAACACTCTCAGTCGATCTGGACAGCGACGGCATTGCCCTGGTCACCATCGATCTGCCGGGCCAGTCGATGAACGTCTGGAACCAGGCGCTGATCACCGATTTCAAAGCCTTTATCGAAGAGCTGATCAGCAAGGACGAGATCAAGGGTGCGGTGATCACATCGGGCAAGCCATCCGGCTTTCTGGCGGGCGCTGATCTCAATATGCTCGGCGCGTCGAAAGCCGACAGCATGGCCGAGGCCTTTGCAAGCGCATGGGAATTGAATGCGATGCTGCGCCGCATGGAAACCGGTGGTAACAGCGCCAAGGACCTGCTCAAGGGCACGGCCCACGCCAAACCGGTAGCCTGCGCATTGAACGGCCTTGCACTCGGCGGCGGTCTCGAACTGGCGCTGGCTTGCCATTACCGCGTTTGCGCTGACAATCCGAAGATCCAGCTTGGCCTGCCCGAAGTGCAGGTTGGCCTGCTGCCTGGCGGCGGCGGCACCCAGCGCCTGCCACGCCTTGCCGGCCTGCAGGCCGCAGGCATGATGATCATGATGGGCGGCCCTGCCAATCCACAGGCAGCCAAGGCCCAGGGCTTTATCGATGAAGTCGTTCCCTCTGACGAAGTGATCGCCAAAGCGAAATTATGGGTCAAAGCCAATCCCAAGGCGTCCGCGCCATGGGACAAGAAGGGCTATAAATTCCCCGGCGGCGCCGGATCGATGGATCCCCGCGCCGTGCCGCTTTATCTCGGTTCCTCGGCGATTGCGCTGAAACAGAGCAAGGGCAATTACGAAGCGGTCAAGGCGATCCTGTCCTGCCTCTATGAAGGCTCGATGCTGCCGATCGACACCGCATTGCGCGTCGAAAGCAAATATTTCACCAAGCTGCTTTCCGGCCCGCAAGCCAAGAATATGATCCGTACCCTGTTCATCAACAAACAGGCAGCGGAAAAGGGCGCGGCTCGTCCGAAAGGCGTGCCGCCAACCGAGCTTAAAACCGTTGGCGTGCTCGGTGCCGGCCTGATGGGTTCCGGCATCACTCATGTCACCGCCAAGGGCGGCATGAATGTGATCGTGCTCGATCGCAGCATGGAAGAAGCGCAAAAGGCGATTGCCTACAGCCAGAAGATCGTCGACAAAAATGTGTCGCGCGGCAAGATGACCAAGGAAAAGGCCGAGGCCTTCATGGCGCGGATCAAGCCAACCGACAATTATGATGATCTGAAAGATGTCGACCTGATCATCGAGGCGGTGTTTGAACGCCCCGACATCAAGGCGGATGTGATCAAGAAAACCGAAGCGGTTATTGGCAAGGATGTGGTTTTTGCCTCCAATACCTCGACCCTGCCGATCACCGGTCTGGCAAAAAACAGCCAGCGTCCCGACCAGTTTATCGGCATGCATTTCTTCTCGCCGGTCGAGAAAATGCCGCTGCTGGAAATCATCCCCGGCGCCGAAACCGGCGACAAGGCGCTGGCAGCAGCGCTCGATTATAATGCCAGAATCCGCAAGGTCCCGATTGTCGTCAAGGACGTCCGCGGCTTCTACACCAACCGGGTGTTCCCGCCTTATGCCAATGAAGCGATGCTGATGGTCGCAGAAGGCTTGAAACCGGCACTGATCGAAAATGCCGCGATCGCCATGGGCATGCCAATTGGCCCGCTCGCCGTGGTTGATGAAACAACCCTGCAACTCGGCTATGATATCATGACGTCAACCAAGGAAGAAATGGGCGACGCCTATGTACCGAGCGGCACCGAAGAGCTGATGGACATCATGGTCAAGCAAATCGACCGGCGCGGCCGGCGTTTTGGCGGTGGCTTCTACGAATATGGCGATGACGGCTCGAAAAAGCTGTGGCCGGGTCTTGCCGACCATTTCCCACTGGCCGCAGAACAGCCGGATGTCGAAGAGGTCAAACAGCGACTGATGTACATCCAGCTGATCGCCACCGCGCAATGTTTCGACGAGGGCGTGGTCTCCGATCCGCAGTCCGCCGACCTCGGCGCGATCTTTGGCTGGGGCTTTGCGCCCTGGACCGGCGGTCCGATGAGCCATATCGATACGATCGGTGTCGACAATTTTGTCCGCATCGCCGACAATCTGGCACAGAAATATGGCGAGCGGTTCAAACCGCCGATGTCGTTCCGCGCCAAAGCAGAAGCGGGTGAAAGCTTTTACAAGGCGGCCTAAACTAAATCACAATATATGGAAAAGAGCTCCTTCGGGGGCTCTTTTTTTGTCTGCTACGATAGACGCTTGGCGAGCGCGTCGAATTTCTCGGAGAGCTGGTCGAGTTTTGAAGACAATAGCTCGACCGTAGCATAATCGCCGGCCTCAGTCGTTTGAACCGCCCCATAATGCGAGCGAAACAGAGCGACCATATCTTCCACAACCGGCCCCTGTTCGCGCGCGCTGCGCTCGGCTTCCATGGTCATTTCGATCGATCGCGCGCTATATTCGAGGCTGCCGTAAAACACGTCCCGCGCCTGCCAGAGTATCGCATCCGCCCGTAATTCCCCGCGATCCTGTCCGCGCAGAAACAACCGGTCGAACACGGCAACATAATGGCGCAGATGATCGCGCGAGACGCTGACCTCACTATTGTTGCGGCGCAGGGCAAAGGTGAGATTGATGAAGTCCGAATTCACTATCACCGTGTTCAGATGATATTGTGCCAGCGCCCGCAGTCGGCCAAAGAAATCCGTGGTTTGCACTGACGCCATCACGCCTTCGGCTTCCAGCGTCAGCCCGTCCCAGAATTGCTGCAGCACCGCCAGCATCAGTTCGGCCTTGGATTCATAATAGCTGTAGATGGTGCCTTCGCCGATACTGGCCCGCCGCGCGATCTCGGACATCCGCGCGCCGTCAAAGCCATGCTCGACAAAAACACCCCGCGCCGCATCCAGAATCGCACGTTCCTTGCGCTCCAGCTTGATACGCTGGGTTTCCGGATTGACCGTCTTGATCGCCAACATCTGTCCTTTATTGAGCTTGACTCGAAAATACCGAATGCTATTCAAATAGCCTTTGTGGACTCGCCGTGTCAAATAGCGAATAGTCCGTTCGGTAAAATCGAAAAGAGGCGCTGCACCAATGCCCCAATTTAAATCCAAGATCGCCACCGGTTCGGAGAGCTTTGCTCAGAATCGCAAGAATATGCTGGCGCTGATCGATCATCTGCGCAGCCTTGAAAACCGCGCCGTGGCGGCGTCGGAAAAACGGCGACCCACATTTGAAAAGCGCGGCCAGCTGACCCCGCACGAACGGCTGAAACGCCTGCTCGATCCTGGCATGCCCTGGCTGCAACTATATAATATGGCCAATTATATGGTCGAGGATAGCGACCCCGACACCAGCATTCCCGGCGGCAGCGTGATCCTCGGCATCGGTTTCGTCAAAGGCGTGCGCTGCATGATCTGGGTCGATGATAGCGGCATCCGGGCGGGCGCCGCGACAAGCGGTGGCTGGGATGCCAGCAAAGGCGCGCAGAAAATCGCGCAGGATCTCAAATTGCCATTCATCCATCTGGTCGAAAGCGCCGGCGCGAACCTGATGGAATATAAGGTCGAGCTCTGGGCCCATGGCGGGATGCTGTTCCGCAATCTCGCCTGGCTGAGCGCGGCGGGCGTTCCGACCATGGTCGTGCTGCACGGACCATCGACCGCTGGCGGCGCCTATATGCCGGGCATGTCGGACTATGTCATCGGCATCCGCAACAATGGCATGGCGGCGCTCGGCGGCGCGGCGCTGGTCCACGCGGCAACCGGAGAAGTCGCCGATGATCGCGAACTGGGCGGCACCGAAATGCATGCCTCGACCACAGGCACCGTGGAATATCTGGCCGATGACGATGCCCACGGCATTGCCATTGCCCGCGAAACCATCGGTCGTCTCGACTGGAACAAGAATACCACTCCGATCCGCCGCAATGACTATGAAGAACCGATCTATGACATCGACGAAATCGCCGGGGTTGTGCCGACCGACTATACCATCCCCTATGATGTCCGCGAAGTCGCGGCACGGATCGTCGACGGCTCCGATTTCGAAGAATTCAAGTCGCGCTACGGTCCCGGGACGGTCTGCATGCAGGCGAGCATCATGGGCCATGCGGTCGGGCTGATCGGCAACAACGGCCCGTTCGATCCCGAAGCGGCGGCCAAGGCGACCCATTTCTTCCAGCTTTGCGACCAGTCGCAACTGCCGATCATCTTCCTCAACAACACCACCGGCTATATTGTCGGCACCGAGTCCGAACATAAGGGCATGATCAAACTGGGCAGCAAGATGATCCAGGCGGTGTCCAATGTCCGGGTCCCGAAATTGTCGCTTTATATCGGTGCAAGCTTTGGCGCGGGCAATTACGGAATGAGCGGCGTCGCCTTCGAACCCGATTTCCTGTTCAGCTGGCCCAATGCCAAGACCGGCGTGATGGCAGGCGCTTCGGCAGCCAATACGATGAGCCATGTCGCCCGGGTGCAGGCCAAGCGCAAAGGCGTCGAACCCGATGAGGAAGCCATTGCCAAACAGGAACAGCGCATCAAAGATATTTTTGAAGCGCAGGAAAGCGCCTTCTTCACCTCCGGCCGGGTGCTCGACAATGGCGTGATTGATCCGCGTGATAGCCGCAAGGTTCTCGGTTTCGCGCTGGAGACAATCTTCGAGGCGCAGAACCGGACACTCCATCCCAATGCCTTCGGGGTGGCGCGGATATGACCGATCTGCCAAAAACCGCGACGCTGGAACTGGGACTCAGGCAAGGCTGGCTTACCATCTGGTTCAACCAGCCGGATAATCGCAATGCTCTGAGCGACGCCCTGGTGGCGGAGCTCGGTGATGTGCTGAAAAGCGTGCGCGATGATCGCACGGTGCGGGGCATCACTCTGCGAGGTCGCGGCGGCGTGTTCTGCGCCGGAGCGGATCTCAAGAACTTCAAGGAGAATTTCCAGCAAAGCGGCGACCGCGCAGCGATCATCAAGATGTCGAGCGGCGCGGCAGACATTTTCGACCTCGTCAACACCGCGCCGCAGGTGGTGATCGTGCTGATCGAGGGCGCGGCCATGGCAGGCGGATTTGGCCTGGCCTGCTGCGCTGATGTCGTGATCTGCGAAAGCGGCGCGCGCTTCGCGATGACCGAAACCGCTATCGGCGTTTCACCGGCGCAGATTTCCTCCTTTGTGATTCAGAAGCTTGGCTATGCCACCGGCCGCCGGCTGATGCTGACCGCCGCCCGCTTTGATGGCACGCAAGCCCATGAACTGGGTTTCGCCGATTTTATCGCTGATGATGTAGCGGGCCTCGAAGCGATTGAAATGCAGTTGCGCAAACAGGTGCTTGGCGCTGCGCCGGGCGCGGTGGCTGCAACCAAAGAATTGCTCGGCCAGATTGCTGGCCAGCCGCGCGAGGAAGTGATCCGTCTGGCGGCTGAAAATTTTGCTGACCGGATGGTCAGCGATGAAGCCAAAGAGGGTGTCGCCAGCTTCTTCGAAAAGCGAAAACCCAATTGGGTGGTGAAGCCGGAATGAGAAATCAGGCCGGTTCCATAATCGTCATCCTGAACTTGTTTCAGGATCATTCCATTTCATCCCATCACGAGATGCTGAAACAAGCTCAGCATGACGAGGTTTATACATGACCAGAATCAACACGCTCCTTATCGCCAATCGCGGCGAAATTGCCTGCCGAATCATGCGCACGGCCAAGGCACAGGGCATCCGCACAGTCGCGGTCTATTCCGACGCCGATGCCAACGCTCCGCATGTCAAAATGGCCGATGATTCGGTGCATATCGGTCCGGCTCCGGTCAATGAATCCTATCTGCTGGTCGACAAGATCATCCAGGCGGCAAAAGATACGGGCGCCGACGCGGTTCATCCCGGCTATGGTTTTCTTTCGGAGAATGCGGCCTTTTCCAAGGCCTGCGCCGACGCCGATATCATCTTTGTCGGCCCGCCGGAAAAAGCGATCGACGTTATGGGCGACAAGGCGCGATCGAAACGGGCGATGATCGCCGCCGGCGTGCCCTGTGTGCCCGGCTATCAGGGCGATGATCAGGCCGACGATGTGCTGATCGCCGAAGCGGGCAAGATCGGCGTGCCACTGATGGTCAAGGCGGCAGCTGGCGGCGGTGGTCGCGGCATGCGGCTTGTCCATGATCTGGAAGACGTGCCCAATGCGATCAAGCTGGCCCGGTCCGAAGCGGAAAATGCCTTTGGCAATGGCGAGCTGATCCTCGAAAAGGCGATCATCAAGCCGCGCCATGTTGAAATCCAGGTATTTGCCGACAGCCACGGCAACACCATCCATCTCGGCGAACGCGACTGTTCGGTCCAGCGCCGCCACCAGAAGGTGATCGAGGAAGCGCCCTGTCCTGTCATGACGTCAGAACTGCGCGAGCAGATGGGTGCGGCTGCGGTGGAGGCAGCCAAGGCGGTTGATTATGTCGGCGCCGGTACGGTGGAATTTCTGCTCGACCAGTCCGGCAGCTTCTATTTTCTCGAAATGAACACGCGGCTGCAGGTCGAACATCCGGTGACCGAGGAAGTCACCGGTCTTGATCTGGTCGCGCTGCAACTGAAAGTTGCGTCAGGCGACTTATTGGGTCTCGAGCAATCGGACATCAGGCTGAACGGCCATGCGATGGAAGTGCGGCTCTATGCCGAAAATCCGGCGGATGATTTTCTGCCCAGCACCGGCCCGGTACACTTGTGGCAGCCATCCGGCCTGTCGCGGGTCGACAGCGGCATCGAAAGCGGCGGCGAAGTTTCGCCCTTTTACGATTCGATGGTCGCCAAGATCATCACTCACGGCGCTACCCGCGACGAAGCCCGGCGGCGGATGATCAAGGCGCTGTCGGAAACCGCCCTGTTCGGTCCGAAGACCAACCGCGATTTCCTGATTGATGCGCTCGACCGGCCGGATTTTGTGAACGGTGAGGCGACCACCGCCTTCATCGCCGAAAATTACGGAGAAGACGGTGTCGATCTCGGGCCGCATGATTTTTCATCCTATGCGATTGCGGCGGTGATTCATCACAAGCTGCGGCAACAGGCGGCACACCGGCTGGCTCTCAACGTCAATCCGGAAATGCTCGACTGGTCAAACACCGGCGCGCTGGAGACCGTGGCGCAATATACGGATGGCGAGGATGCCCAGACCATCCATGTCCATGTCGACAAGCCCGGCCATTATCGCGTCAGCGCCGGGGAAGACGGGGTCGCGGTGGACCTGATCAGCCGGACCGCCGACCGCGCGAAATTACGGGTCGACGGACGCACGATCGAAGTCATTTATTATGATGACCATCGCACCCTCTATCTGGCGTTGCCCAAACGTTCGCTGACCGTCACCGATCTGACCGGACTCAGCGCGATGGAAGATGCCGGTGGTGGCGGCACCGTGGTCGCACCAATGCACGGGCTGTTGCTGGAAATATTGGTCGAAACCGGAACGCGGGTCGCCAGGGGCGACAAGCTGGCCGTGCTCGAGGCGATGAAGATGCAGCATGAGATCCTCGCTGAAATCGACGGCACGGTCGAAACGATCGCGGCGACGGCGGGCAAGCAGATTGCGGCCGACGATCTGATCCTGGAGATTGTCGCGGATGAGGAAAGCGAAGAAACCGACAGCTGATAACGACCGTTCGTGCTGAGCTTGTCGAAGTACGATCGGTCGTTGCGCGCCCTTCGACAGGCTCAGGGCGAACGGTAAGAGGAGACACACCCATGAACAATAAAATCTGCGACATGCTCGGCATTGAATTTCCGCTGGTCGCTTTCTCCCATTGCCGCGATGTCGTGGCCGCCGTCTCCAGAGCCGGTGGCATGGGCGTGTTTGGCGGGGTCAATTGCTCGCCGGAAATGCTCGAAGAGGAGCTCAGCTGGATCGATGCCCATGTCGATGGCAAACCCTATGGGCTGGACATCATCGTCCCGAACAAGGTCGAAGGAAAGGGTGAGCAGCTTGATCACGAAACCGTGCTCGCCTCGATTCCCCATGAAATGAAGCAATTTACCAATGAGATATTGCAGCGTCATGGCGTCGATGCCGGACGGATTGCCGAAGACATTGAAGCCGTCCGCCGGGAACAGGTCGCGTTCACTGACAATTTGCGCGGCAGCACGGCGGCGGCTGTCCTGGAGGTCGCTTTCCGGCATCCGATCAAACTTATTGCCAATGCCCTGGGCATCCCGCCGCAAGTGATGCTGGACATGGGGCAAAAGCATGGCGTTCCGGTTGCGGCGCTGGTCGGGACCAGAGACCATGCAATGAGTCAGGTCGCAGCCGGTGTCGACATCATCATTGCCGTCGGCGGCGAAGCGGGCGGCCATACCGGCGAGATATCCACCATGGTGCTGATCCCCGAAGTCTGCAACGCGCTCGCCGAGATTGGCGACGATACGCCAGTGCTCGCGGCTGGCGGCATCGCCACCGGCGCGCAGATGGCTGCGGCCATGGCGATGGGCGCAAGCGGCGTCTGGTGCGGCTCGGTCTGGCTGACCACGGTCGAGGCCGAAACCAATCCGGTGGTGAAAGCAAAAATGCTCGCCGCCACCTCGCGCGATACGGTGCGGGCACGGTCGCGCACCGGCAAGCCTTCACGGCAATTGCGCTCGCCCTGGACCGATGCCTGGGAAAGGGAAGACGCTCCGACACCGCTGCCGATGCCGTTGCAGTCGCTCGTCTCCGAGCCGCCGTTGCGGGTGATCGACAAGCTCAGCCAGGGCGACAATCAGGGCGCCAAAGATCTCGCCACCTATTGGGTCGGACAGGGAGTCGGCCTGATGAACGAACAGATGACCGCGGGTCAGGTGGTGCAGGGCTTCAAGGAAGATTTCATCACCGCTTATGAAAGACTGGCTGCCAATCTGGGCGAATGACAGTCCCCTATCGATCCTGAGCTTGTCGCGGTTTCAATTGCGCCATATGTTTCGACTGGCTCTACAGAGATGGAGCCGGGATTGAGGATCGGATGACAGAAACAACGCAACCCTTGGCGGGTATAAAGGTCGTCGAATTTTCCACCATGGTCACCGCCTCGCTGGCGACGATGATCTTTGCCCAGCAGGGCGCGGATGTGATCAAGGTGGAACCGCCCGGCATCGGTGATCCGATGCGCTGGCTCGGCAGTCAGAAAGCCGGTATTTCCGGCCTGTTCCACAATTGTAATCAGGCCAAACGGTCGATCACCCTCGATCTCAAATGCGCCGAGGACCTTGCCCATGCCCGGCAACTCTGTCTACAGGCCGATGTGGTGATCCACAATTACCGGCCGGGCGTGATGGACCGACTGGGACTGGGCAGCGAAGCACTGCGCGAGGAAAAACCGGAACTGATCTATTGCGCCATCACCGGCTTTGGTCATGAAGGCCCGCTTTCGGACCGCCCCGCCTATGACCATGTGATGCAGGCGATGGCCGGGTTCATGACCTTGCAGGGCCATCCCGAAGGGTTTGCCTATGTCAAAACCCTGATCTGCGACAAGATCACCGCCTATACCGCGGCCCAGGCGATCACCGCAGCGCTGTTTGCCCGCGAACGCACCGGTCGCGGCCAGCATATCGACCTATCGATGCTGGAAAGCTGCATCGCCTTTCTCTGGCCCGACGGCGGCATGCACCTGACGCTGCACGGCGAAGATGTCGCGCATGGCGCGCCGTTCGCGGATTATTACCAGCTGCCGTTGCGATCGACGGACGGCGCGATCGCTTATGCGGCGATGACCGATACCCATTGGGATGCGATATTCGACCTTGTCGGTCGTGCCGACCTGAAGAGCGAAGAGAAATATAAGGGCATGGCCAATCGCAGCATCCATATGGCGGAACTGGCTGCGATCATCGCCAGCGAAAAGCCGAATCTGACCAGCGGCGAGATGGTCGCCACGCTCGCCAGACAGGATGTCCCGGCAGCCGCCTGTCTGTCGCTCGCAGATTTGCCCGCCAATCAGCAGGTGCTGGCCATGGGCATATTCGAACAGACCGACCATCCGTTGCTCGGTCCGGTGCAACATGTCACGCCGCCGGCCCGTTTTGGCGGCAGCAAGCTGGCGCCCGCTGGTCCCAGTCCGGCGCTGGGTGAGCATAATGCGGAGATTCTCGCCGAGCTCGCTGCCCATCCGCAACCATAGATTGCGTCAATCGATTTGGCGCGTCGCCATCTGGTTGCGTAGTTCTGCAATCCGGCTATTCTCTGAAAAAAATAAGGAGAGAATCGCATGACCTGGCAAATGGCCGATATCTGGGAAAATATTGCCCAGGCAATTCCCGACAAGCCCGCGATCGTTGACGGCGACAAGCGCTACAGCTGGGCCGAATATGAAAATCGCGCCGCCCGGGTCGCCCAGATACTGACCGACCATGGCCTCAAGGCCGGCGCGAAACTCTCGATCTATTCCTATAATGCAGCCGAATATATGGAGACCCAATTCGGGGCCTTCAAGGCGCGCATCTGTCCGGTCAATGTCAATTATCGCTATCTTGAGGCAGAACTTACTCATGTGATCAACAATAGCGACAGCGAGGCGCTGGTCTTCCAGGCCCAGTTCGCCCCGCGCGTCGCCGCAATCCGCGACCAGCTTGACCAGGTCAAACTCTTCCTCGAGATCGATGATGGATCGGGCGAGCGTCTCGAAGGCGCGGTATCTTATGAACAGGCGCTGCAAAGCACGGAACCGATGCCGGTGATCCAACGATCGGACGATGATCTGTACATGCTCTATACCGGCGGCACCACCGGCATGCCCAAGGGCGTGATGTATGATCACAAGACTTTTGCCAGCCGATTGCTCGCCAAGGGATTCGAAATGCGGATGCTGGAACCGCCAGCCGATGCATCCGAATTTGGCCCGCTCGTCCAGCAACTGCATGCCGCTGGTGCGACCCCGCGCGCCATTCCCGCGTGCCCGCTGATGCACGGCACCGGCATGTGGATCGGCGCGATGATCCCGCATAGTCTGGGCGGCTGCGTGATATTGTTCAACAACAGCCATTTCGACCCCGCAGCGCTCTGGCAACTGGCGGAGGACGAAAAAGCCACCGACATCACTATCGTCGGCGATGTCTTTGCCAAGCCGATGCTCGCGGCCCTGGATGACGCCAAGGCCCCAGGGAAAGTCTATGATCTGTCATCGCTTTTGATGATCGGCTCCTCTGGCGTGATGTGGTCGACCGAAGTGAAACGCGGCCTGCTCGCGCATTTGCCGCACATGGCGATTGTCGACAGCATGGGCTCGACCGAGGGCAGCATGGGCACGGCGATCACGACGGCGGAAAATATCGGAGACGCCCAGACCGCGAAATTCGAACTGAACCCGACGACCAGGGTGCTGACCGAGGACGGCAAGCCGGTGGAACCCGGCTCCGGCGAAATGGGCCTGATCTGCAACGGCGGGATGGTGCCGCTCGGCTATTATAAGGACGAAGCCAAAAGCGCGGCCACCTTCAAGACCTTTGACGGCGTCCGCTATTCGATTCCGGGAGACTTTGCCACCATCGAGGCGGATGGCTCGATCACCCTGCTCGGCCGCGGCTCCGCCTGTATCAACAGCGGCGGCGAAAAAATCTTTCCCGAAGAAGTCGAGGAAGCACTCAAGACGCATGAGTCGGTCTACGACTGTCTGGTCATCGGCCTGCCCGACGACCGCTTTGGCCAGAAGGTGACGGCGGTGCTGTCGATGGCGGCAGGTGCCCGGTTCGACGAAGCGGCGCTGGCAGAGCATGTCCGCACCAAGCTCGCCGCCTATAAGGCCCCCCGCGCCTTTGTGCTGGTCGACGAGGTGCCCCGCGCCGCCAATGGCAAGGCCGGCTACAAGGCGGCCAGGGAAATCGCGCTGCAGCGTCTGCAGGTGCCGGCATAGGGCGGGAGAGCGGGCCGCGCCCAGCAGAGCAACGGTCTGAACAACCATAGACGGACGGTCCGCAACCGCGCCATGGACGGTCGATGCTTGTCGAACTCATTCACAATCCTGCCTCCGGCACCCATGACGAATTCCGTCTGGACGTCCTCTCTCATGCGTTTCAGGCGTGCGGGGCGGAGGTGCGGCTGGGCCAGACCGAGCAAGACGGGCGGTTCGAGATTCATCCCGAAGCCGACCTGGTCTGCCTGTCCGGCGGCGACGGCGCCTTGCGGCTGGTCGTCACAGCAATGGCCAGGTCCGGATTGGCGAAACCGCTCTGCATATTCCCTGCCGGCACGGTCAATCTGGTCGCCAGGGAACTCGGCTATTCGTCCGATCCGGAAATATTTGCCCGCGAGATCATGGCGGGCTTTCTCGCCAGGGATGGAGCGCGGCTGGCAGCGCCGCTGGTCACCAGCGACGATCAGCCCTTTGTCGCCTGCATCAGTGCCGGTCCGGATGGTCAGGCGGTGGCCCGGCACAGTCCAGCGCTGAAGAAACGAATCGGCGGGGCAGCCTATGCCTGGTCGCTGATCCAGCTGCTCGCCAACTGGCCGCAGCTCAGCTTTTCCCTGGTGGTGGAGGCGCCCGGCGGATTAAAAAGCCAGCTGAGCAGCGCCGCCTTTTACGTGATCAAGGCCCATCATTATGCCGGCAACTGGACGCTGGCACCAGCGGCGGACATGACATCGGACATATTCCATGTGATATCGCTGAGCCGGGCGCGGCGTCGGGATTTTTTCCGCTTCCTGGCAGTTGTCGCGCTTGGCCGGGATCCGTCGCGGCTGGATTTCGTCCAGTCGCTACCTGCTTGCCGCCTGACGATAACGGCAGATGACGAACAGTCCCGACTGGCCGCTTTTCAGGTGGATGGCGACATGCTCGCGGCGCAACCGCAGGAGATCAGGATGACCGGCCAGACGGTCACCTATTGCCTGCCACTGCCGGATTGAAAGCCGGTTGCTAGGCCGCCCGGCAATGGGCCGCGATCAGATCAACCATCTCCGGCAATTTGCTCGGCGGCAGATCATGGCCCATGCCTTCAACCAGCTCGAAACGTGCGCCTTTGACATTGGCCGCGATATCCCGGCCACACGCGAACGGAATCAGCGGATCGTCAGCCCCGTGGATGACCATGGTCGGCGCGCTGATCCGGTTGGCAACCGGCCGCAAATTCCCGGTATCGATGATGGCCGCCATCTGGCGTTTCGGGCCAGGCGGGTAAAAGCCGCGTTCCTGCGCCAATTTCATCATCGCCCGGCGTTCTTCCGGACGGCTGCGGCCTTCCTCCGATGCAATCAGCGACGAGAAGGCCAGGCCCAGTTCCAGTGCCTCGTCCGGAGTCCGCGCCTTGGCGCGTGCCGTCTGCATCAGCACCTTGCGCACATCGGCAGTGGCACCAGGCAGCCCCGGGCCATTGGTTGAGGACATGACCGGCGTGAAGGAAATCACCCGATCGGCGTGATCCGCAGCTATCAGCTGGCCGATCATGCCGCCCATCGACGCGCCAACAATATGCGCCCGGTCAATCTTGAGCGCGTCGAGCACGCCGACCGCATCCCTCGCCATATCGCTCAAATTATAAGGCGCCATTTGCCGGCGCGGGAAAAAGCGTTTGGCGACCATCTGGCGGATCGTTCGCCGGCGCGCCATTCACCGGTAAAATTGACCCTTTCAAAACGTGTTTCCGGGGCCAGACGATAGACCGCTTCACCGCGCAACCTGACCTTGCCGATCCGGCCGTTGGCGAGCAGCCGGGCACCGAGACGGTCTGGTGGATCCGGCCCGACATCGCTGAATCTCTTCTCCCAATTGAGTTCGCCGGTCAGCGACAGGCGATTTAGATTGAGCGACATGCGGCCGGTTATGTCGAGACTATCGCGCCCGTCGGAACGGGTTTCATATTGGGCGTCAATATGGATGGGCACCGCTTTACTGCCGATCTTGAAACTATGATCGACGGCCAGACTATGCCGTGAACCAACATATTTTTCAATCTGGTCGGAGATAAAGCCGCCCCGCGCCCAGACCGATTCGGCGGTGATATAGCTATTGCCAAGCTGACCGAGCAATTGGCCGCGAAACGCCGTCCCGCGACCCATGTCCGACGCAGCCGACAGTTCTACCAGTGTCGGCCCCATCGCCCGGCGGACCGATCCTTCCAGATAGTCATAGCGATGACCCTCAAGCTGGAGACTGAACAGGGATGCCGCAACCGAGGTTTTGGCGTTGAGTCCGCGTTCCAGTCCGACTCCGCCGCGCCAACCCGCCTGGCGGATCGGTGAAAATGCCCCGAGCCGGATCAGATCCTCGCCGGCTTCGTGGATGCCGGCCCAATAATAGGTTTGTCTGGGCGGAATCGAGTCCAGCCCCACCGGAATGACTTTAATATCGCGCCGAATCTGCCCCTGCGGTCCATAGAGCACGACTTCAAAGCGATTCTGGCCATAGAGCAACGGCACATCAATAAATTCATAGCGGCCATCGGTCCGGTTTTCGGCAAAGCCGAGCAGCTGGCCGTTGCGATAAAGCTCGGCATCCCAGCCATTCGGCAATTCCCCCCGGAAACTGGTGCGATCGAAATTGTCCGGTCGCTCGATCGGACGGTTGGTGACCAACGCCCCGCGGCCAGCGACAGACTGGGAAACCAGCGGCGTGGAGAAGGTCGATACATCACCCAAGGCAAAATGGGTCGCCTGCAGCGGCCCGAGCAGCTCACCCCTGGGGTCGGTGCGATAGGCCCGAACCCTCAGGTTTTCTGGCATACCGCTGCTATCGGAGGAAAGCCGCGCATCAAAACTGGCTTTGCCGACTTCGCCGGACGCATAAAGCTCATAGCGCAGGTCAAATTTCTGTCCCGATCTCTTGTCTCTCAGGCCACCGGCCGAAACCACTGCATCCACGGAAGGAGTCCGCCAGAATTTATAAGGTTCCGAAGATTGCGGCAGACCGGACAGATCGAAACTCTTGCGCGGACGGATCTTGGCGGCCTGTTCCTTGCGCGCCAGCGCGCGTTCAAACGGCAATTGGGTCGCGGACTTGATGGTCAGCAAAGCATTAGACAGGTCGGGCGTGAAATCGACATCGAACCAGTCCGACAGGCTCTGCACAGCGACACACCAACCCTCTGGCACATCATATATTTGCCCGAGCAGCAGCTTTTTGCCGACGCTCCCCTTTTGTATCATATTGCTGTCGCGATCGATGGTCAGCGTCTGGCTCTCCTCGAAGAGCCAGCCAGTTGCGCGGCGTGACTTTTTATCGAGACGGAGCGGAATATCCATGGCGATGATGATATCGGCGAGATCGACGCATATGCCGGTGTCGGTTTGATAGCCTCTGACACCATCTCCCAAGCGGTAATTGCCCGACCGCAGGTCAAACAACAGAGCATCATCATCGCTGGCGGACCAGCTGCTGACCGCATGAGCCGGCGATGCCGGAAACAGCGAAGCCGCAGAGATCGCAATGATCCCAGCGGCCCTGACCAGCGCAGCAACGCCCCGGCCGAATATATTATGTCGCTGTCCCATGGTTTGCATCATGACTATTTGGCGCCGTGGTGCCGCATCAAGTCATTGATAGATAAAGACTATCGAAGAACCATATCGGTTTTGGCGATGAGCGCTCCACCATCATTTGCCGATTCGTAATAGGCGACCGAGATTGGTCCGGTGAGCTGCGCTGCAACTTCCGGTGGCACCGGCAAAGAGACGGTCCGTTTGGTCACTTCCGGATAGACGGCGATGCCGCGCGCAATCATGACCGGCTCTGCCATGCCTGGTTTGGTGATACGAATTTCACCATAGGTGGAGCGATCACCCGACCGGCTAAGGTCAAAGGCGAAGGACTGCCCGTCGGCATCCGTTTCCAGCCGGCCATTGGCGATGGCGGCGGTCGCCTGCAAATTACCGTAACGGACAATGATCGGAATGGTAACGCCTTAGATTGGCGTGAGCGCGATCGTGAATCCGCCATCCGGCGCCGCCTGATCGGTGACCGAAAGGGCTTCGGGAACAGCACGGAAAAGCAGATGCACGCGATATTCTCCGTCGGCAAGACCTTCGGGTGCTCGTACGCCCAATCTTATCGCCTGCGGCTGATTGGGCGGCAGGGTAACGCGCCGCGGGGCATAACGGATCATTGCCGTTGCCGCGCGTTCGATATCATTGGCCTGTTCTTCGGTCACCTCTTCGAGGCGGCCGTCGGCGGTCATCCGACGCAGCTCCAGAGAAATCCGGTATGTGGCCGTTTCCGAACCGATATTGTTCAAAATCACTTCGGTTCCGCGCTCACCATCGAGCACAACTCGAGTCGGCGCGACCAGAAGGTCGCCGGCGGCCCGGGCCGGCATGCTTGCCGCTGTCATCGCTGTTGCGAGGGTGGCCAGCCCAATGCAACATGTCTTCAAAATCCTGAAACCCCTGATGGTCATCATATTCTCCGTCGTTACTGGTCATAGTTACGGATAGACAGGCCTTCTGCGCCTGGTCCCACATCGGCCTTATGGGCAAAGATGGTTACCAAAGCGCTAACCATGGAAAGACGGGATGCTGAAATTCATATGTTGGGCCGGGCTTCCCGAACAGCAAAAACCCGCCTGGAACCTGGGCTGCAGACGGGTCATTGGGTGAAGATTACGAGGGAGCGCTGGGCTCTCCCGGTCAGATCTTATTGATAGACAACGGCGACGTTGAATGAACCTTTATAGGCACCGTCAGCCTGACTGGCACCAACATTCAAAACACCGCCAACGGTAAATGCGTCGGATCCGGCAAGCACGATGGTTGCATCGCTCACAGCGAGGTCCGCGGTCATCTTGTCACCATTTGGATTGGTCAGTGTGACAGTTTTATCAACCGTAACATCAACGGTTTCACCGGTTGTCCCGGAAACGTCAAAGCCCGCAGCGGTCCTGGTACCGGTGCAGACAAGACCCGAACCACAAGTTACTGTGCCACCGGCACTCACCTCAATAGTCGATGCGGCATCGCTGGTAACAATCGTGCCAAAGTCGAGATTGGAGCCGTCAGAATCGACGGAAACCTGAGCGAGGATATTCGCACGAGCATCTGCCGTAGCAGTATCAGCGCGTGCGGCAGTTGCACTTATGGCGAATGCCACAAGCGCGGAAGAAGCCAAAGCGGCCTTTATAAATTTTGACATAGTTACTGGTCCCTATTTGTCGTTACGTTTCTGAAAGGACACATGCGGTGTAGTCCGACCAAACCCATCTGGCCGACCATCGCCTGTATCAACAATCAGCGGCGCTTATCTCCGGGAAAGAATAAGCCTTTGCTGCGAGTCATGGTTAATTTGCGCTTAATAGGCTAATAGGTTGAATTACATAGTTTATTTGGCTGAAAATCGGCGCACTGCGACCACCGGGGCGAAGCAATTCGCAGCCGGCTCCGGCGTAGACGACTGCAGAATCCTAAATATGTTCGCCGGTGAGGCGCTGGCAAATCAGGTCGAGTTGATCAAGATTGGCATATTCGATCGCCATCACACCGCCCTGCCCGTTCGACTGGATTTTTACTTTCAAGCCGAGCAGATCACCGAGATGCGCTTCCAGCGCCTGGATATCTGCATCCGCCTCCGACATGGCTGCCAGCTTTTTGGCCGAGGGTGGTTTTTTCGCGGCCAGCGATTTTCGGACCAGCCGCTCGACATCCCGAACCGACAATCCCTGTTTGGCAATTTGTGGTGCCAATTCTTCCGCATTGGGCGCGTTGATCAGCGCCCGGGCATGGCCCATGGTCAGTTTTTCATCGACAACCAGCGCCTTAACGCTGGCTGGCAATTCGAGCAGACGCATCAGATTCGCGATATGACTGCGGGACTTCCCGACAATCTCGGCCAGCCTGGTCTGGCTATGCCCGTAATCAATGCTCAGCCGGGAATAGGCTTCCGCCTCTTCGATGACATTCAGGTCCTTGCGCTGGACATTCTCGACAATCGCGATCTCGAAGGTTTCTTCATCGTTAAGATTGCGAACCACGGCGGGAATCTGGTGCAGGCGCGCGCGCTGCGCAGCTCTCCACCGGCGTTCGCCGGCGACGATCTGAAAATGCGTGCCATGCGGCCGCACGACTATCGGCTGAATCACGCCGCGTTGCCGCATGCTGTCCGCCAGTTCGTCCAGCGCATCGGTATCAAAACTCTGCCGCGGCTGATCGGGGTTCGGCCGGATATCCGAAATGGCAATGGAGCGCAGACCATCAGTACCGCTGGCCAGCCCGGTCCGTTCACTTTCGGACGCTTCACCGGTCACGATCGGCTCTTCCCGATGGATTTCTCCGAACAGGCTGTTCAGCCCCCGACCCAGCCCGGTTACGCGCTTTGGTGCTTTCTTGTTCTTGTCGTCCAGGGCCTGATCATCAGCCATCAAGCGGCCACCTTTCTATCCGGCAAGCGGCCAATCAGTTCGCGAGCCAGGTCGATATAGGCAACGGAACCGCTGCAGCGATAATCATAGATCAGGGCCGGAAGGCCATGGCTGGGTGCTTCGGACAGACGGACATTGCGCGGGATCACGGTTTCAAACACCACATCCCCCAAACAGGCCCGGACATCGTCGGACACCTGCTCGGTCAGCTTGTTCCGGCGATCATACATGGTCAGGACCACGCCCATGACCGACAGCTGGCGGTTGAACCGGGCGCGGATGCGCTCCACGGTTTGCAGCAACTGGCTGAGACCCTCGAGCGCGAAAAACTCGCATTGCAGCGGCACCAGCAGGGATTCCACCGCGACCATGGCGTTGAGGGTGAGCAGGCCCAGCGACGGTGGGCAATCAATCAAAATGATGTCCCAACGGCCATTGTCGGCTGCATCAAGAGCCTTTTTGAGACGGTGCGTCCGCTCTTCAAATTCGACCAGCTCCACTTCGGCCCCGGACAGATCGACGGTGGCGGGAACAATCTCCAGTCCCGGAACCTTGGTTTGGTTGATACAGTCGGATAGTGGCACATCATTGATCAGCAGATCATAGCTGCTGTTGATGCGGTCGCCCTGCGACAATCCGAGACCGGTCGACGCATTGCCTTGCGGATCGAGGTCTATCAGCAGGACTTTCCAGCCGCTGGCGGCCAGTGCGGTGGCCATATTAATTGCTGTGGTGGTCTTGCCCACGCCGCCTTTTTGATTGGCTATTGCGATACGAACCATATCACGTTCTACCCTAAAATTTGGTTTCTAGCCCTTTCCCACCAATATACCGGCGTTCGGATCGGTCAAACTATGTTCCACGTGAAACATTTTTTGCCGTTTTGGCGACAGGCCCTTCAACTCCCTTACCGCATTTTTGCCCTTAGGTAAGAGCCAAACCGTATTTTCTGTGGAAAAGCGGTGTGAAAGTGCGATGAGTCGATCCAAAGGGGCAAAAGCGCGGGCGCTGATAACGTCTGCCGGGAAGCTTTCCATATTCTCCAGCCGGTCAGCGATGACAGTCGCGTGATCGCCGATCCCGATCCGTTCGACTACCTGATTGAGAAATTCGGCCCGGCGCTTGCGGGACTCCACCATCTGCACCCGATAGGGCGTCAATATCGCAATCACTATGCCGGGAAAGCCGGCCCCGGTTCCCAGATCAAGCCAGACCTTGTCGGCAGCGGGCGCCGGTGCATAGCGCAACAATTGCGCGCTATCGACAAAATGACGGGCCCACAGTTGGTCAGCACTCGCCTTGGAAATCAGATTCTGGTGCTGCATTTCTTCGCGCAGCAAGGCGCTGAACATCTCGAGCTGCTGCCATGTTTCACGTGGAACATCAAATTCCGCGCGCAGCCAGGCTTGCGCTTCTTCTTCGGTCATGCGGCGATATTCCTATTGGCCCGGCGACGGGCGTGGACGAGAACCGCGGCAAGCGCGGCGGGGGTTATGCCCCTGATTCGGGACGCGGCCGCCAATGTATCCGGCCGGGCGGTGGTCAGGCGCTCGACCATTTCGTTGGAGAGTCCGGCGATATTGGCATAGTCCATGTCATCGCCGAGACCAATTTGCTCATTGGCCCGCAGGTCGCGCAGCTCCGATTCCTGGCGATCGAGATAGGGCGCATAGCGCGCGTCTTCTTCAATCTCCGCCACCAGATCCGGATCGCAATTTGTCAAACATGCTTCCATTTCTTCCAGTGATGCGATCGTGATATTGGGGAAGCGGAGCCATTGGAACAGGCTTTGCCTTGTGCCATCGCGGCGCACATTGATGCCCAGCTTGACCAGTTCTTCGCTGCTGTGAACGCTGTCCAGCGCCTTTAGGATGGCGCTACGGGACTCCATGCGGCTGCCAAACCAGTCCGCCCGCTCTGGCGATACACAACCCACTGCCATGGCAATGGGCGTCAGCCGGGTGGACGCATTGTCGGCGCGCAACCGTAACCGATATTCCGCGCGGGCGGTCAGCATCCGATAGGGCTCGGTAACGCCCTGCAGCACCAGATCATCGATCATCACCGCCATATAGCTTGTGCCGCGGTCAAGGGTTGGCGCGTCCTTGCCCTGCACCGCGCAGGCAGCGCCCATACCGGCGATAAGGCCCTGGGCCGCCGCTTCTTCATATCCGGTGGTGCCATTTATCTGGCCAGCGCAATAAAGCCCCTCCAGGTCCCGGACCTTGAGCGACCGGTCCAGTGCCCGGGGATCGATATGATCATATTCAACCGCATAGCCGGGGACCAATATTTCCGCCTTCTCCAGCCCTTCCATCGAGCGGACAAAGGCAAGCTGGACATCGGCCGGCAATGAAGTGCTGATGCCGTTGGGATAGACCAAATTGCTGTCGAGGCCCTCCGGCTCGAGAAACACCTGATGCGAATCGCGAGCGGCAAAGCGATGGATCTTATCCTCGATCGACGGGCAATAGCGCGGCCCCTGCGCATCGATCGCACCACTGAACAATGGTGACCGGTCCAGCGAACCGCGAACAATCTCATGCGTCCTGGCATTGGTCCGACTGACGGCGCAGAATGTCTGCGGTACGGTGCGCCCTTTCGATAGCGGCGACATCGTCCATCCATCATCATCCGATGGCTGCTCGGGCAAGACCGCCCAATTGATCGTCCGGCCATCGATCCGGGGCGGCGTTCCGGTTTTCAGCCGGGCGATCGGCAGTCCGGCATCGCGAATCTGCTGTCCCAGCGAAACCGAGGCGGCCTCCCCTGTTCGTCCACCTTCGACGGTTTCTTCGCCGCGAAACAATTTGCCGTTCAAGAAAGTTCCGGTCGCAAGGATGACGGCTTGGGCATTGATCGTCGACCCGTCGGCCATGGCGATACCGGACACACGAGAATCGGACAGGATCAGGCTGGCTACTTCTCCTTCGACAATGGTCAGATGGTCCTGGCCGTCGAGCATGCGATGGATCGCCGCCTTGTAGAGCTTGCGGTCGGCCTGGATACGAGGCCCCTGCACTGCCGTTCCCTTGGAAAGATTGAGCATGCGATAGTGGATCGCGGCGGCATCGGCTGCTCGTCCGATCAGCCCGTCAAAGGCGTCGACTTCGCGCACCAGATGGCCCTTGCCCAGACCGCCGATCGCCGGATTGCAGGACATCGCCCCGATGCTTTCCTTGGTGAAGCTGACCAATGCGGTCGACACTCCCATGCGCGCGGCGACAGCAGCTGCCTCGCAACCTGCATGGCCTCCGCCCACCACAATGATGTCAAATGTCCGCGTCATGCCGCGCCCATAGCCCAAGCGCATTTGCAGGTCAAAATCTACCGGTGGTGGCGCGCTGTTTCACGTGGAACAATCATTTGCCGATACAGAATTTTCCGAACAGTCCGTCGAGCATATCCTCGGTGCTCGCCTTGCCGGTGATTTCGTCGAGCGCCTTGCGGGCCATGCGCAGATGCTCGGCGACGATCAGATAATCCGGCTCATCGATCATCGCCGCCAGACTTTCGCTGGCGGCGGTCAGGCGATCGGCCTGACGCGCGTTGACGCTGACCTGATCGCCATCGGGCAATATGTCTTTGGCACGGGTGACCAGATAATCGACCAGCGCATCCATGCCCTGGCCGCTGACCGGTGACAGCGTGAATGACCCCGAGGCTTTTGGGCTGTGGTCCGGATGATCGCTGCGCGAACTGACCTCGACCAGACCATCCGCGCCTGGCCCCTGCCCTTCGTCGCCCAACCACAAGATGATATCGGCAGCGGCAAATTGTTGATGCGCCCGGTCGATGCCGATCTGCTCGATCGTCTCCGCTCCGCTCTCCCGCACACCAGCGGTATCGATGAAAAGAAAGGGTATCCCGCCCAGGGCAATCGGCACCTCGATCACGTCGCGCGTGGTTCCGGCAATATCCGAAACGATCGCCGCTTCGCGCTCGACCAGAGCATTGAGCAATGTCGACTTGCCGCTATTCGGCGGACCACCGAGCACCACCCTTATGCCATCGCGCAATTTTTCCGCTCGCGGGCGGGCCAGGAGATTGCGCATTTCCTCGACCAGCGGACGAGCGGCATTCTGAACCATGGCCGCCTGCTCCGGCGCAACATCGTCCTCGTCGGAAAAATCCAGCTCGGCTTCAACCTGTGCCGACAATTGCAATATCTGCTGCTGCCAGTCATCGACCTTGCGCGACAGCGCGCCGCCGGCATTGCGGACAGCGGCTTTGCGTTGCAGCTCGGTTTCGGCAAAAAGCAGATCGGACAGGCCTTCGGCTTCCGCCAGATCCATCTTGCCATGGGTGAAGGCCCGGCGGGTAAATTCGCCCGGTTCCGCACGGCGCAGACCATCAGTCTGCTCCAGCGCCGCTTCAATCGCCCGGATCACCGCACGGCCGCCATGGCAGTGGATCTCGGCCAGATCTTCTCCGGTCGCGCTATTCGGTCCCGGGAACCACAGGCACAGGGCCGAATCCAGCAGTTCACCACTAACCATATCGGTTATTTTTGACAGAGATGCAACGCGCGGCTCTGGTAAACCGCCAGTTAGCGATTTTAGCGCATGCCCGGCCCCGGGACCGCTGATCCGCAGGATTCCGACCGCCGCCGGCGGCTGTCCGCTGGACAGAGCGAAAATAGTATCATCGGCGGTCATAGTGGCAGAAAGCGGCGGCTAATCCGACTTTTTCTTCGCGGAGGATGACTTTGAACCACCCGACGCGGCGCCCATTGCTCCGGTCAGGAAGGATGAAAACATCTTCAGGCCCGCTTCGCCCATCGGCGCGATGATCTTGGTGAAATTCTGCAATTGCTCGACCGAATTGGCGCCCTGCAGGAATTTCGACATTTCCTGGACGTAGCTTTCATTGAGTTTCGCAACATCGGGCAGGCCGATCAATCGGCGGGCCTCTTCCGGCGTGCAGTCCAGTTCAACGCTGACTTTCATTATATCTTCCTCTATCTGGCCGTTGCAGCGAAGTCCCCCCTCACCCAACAGGTTGATGTTCGACCTTGCCTGCATCTGATATGGGGATATTGTACGCAAAGAATCAAGTGATGATGCAAAGGAGTTTGACGATGGGCGCGATCGAACAAGTGAAATCACTGAGCGGAGACGCGGAATTTCCCTGCTACGTCGCTAGGCCGGACGGAAAAGCCAGTGCCGCTATCATCGTCATTCAGGAGATATTTGGCGTCAACAACGGCATAAGGGCCAAATGCGATCATTGGGCCAGCCTGGGTTATCTTGCCATTGCGTCGGACTTGTTCTGGCGGCTCAGCGAGGGCGTCGATCTGGATGCCGACGTGCCCGAAGAATTTCAGACCGCGATCGACCTTATGGGGAAATTCGATCAAGATCAGGGCATCCGCGATATTGAAGCAGCGATCCATTTTGCCCAAAGTGCGATCGGCAGCCACAAGGTCGGCTGTGTCGGCTATTGCCTGGGCGGCCGGCTCGCCTTCATGACCGCCTGCCGCACCGATATCCGGGCGTCGGTCGGCTATTATGGCGTGGGTATCGACGGTCTGCTCGGTGAGAAGCAGGCGATTGCTCATGAAGTGATGCTGCATATTCCGACGGCGGACGGTTTCGTATCCGCCGATACGCAAGCAGCGATGCACGCCGGACTGGATGATCACCCGAAGGTGACGCTGCACGATTATGAGGGGCTCGACCACGGCTTTGCTGCTGAATTCGGTGCCCGCCGCAATGAGACGGCAGCCAGCCTCGCCGACCGCCGCACCGAAGCCTTTTTTGAAGAGCATCTCGCATGAGCACGGCAAACAACCTGAAGCTCTGGCATGCTCATATGGAGGAAAAGAGCAAGTCCGGTCTCAGCGACCAGCTTGCCGATGATGCGGTGTTCCACTCACCCGTTGTCCATACGCCGCAGGCCGGCAAGCCGATCGTCATGGCCTATCTCAGCGCCGCGGATGTGGTGCTCGGCAATGACAGTTTCCGCTATGTCCGGGAGATTGTCGACGAAAAGGCCAATATGGCGATGCTGGAATTCGAGCTCGAACTTGACGGCATTCACGTCAACGGCGTTGATATCATCAGCTGGAATGACGACGGCAAGATTCAGGATTTCAAGGTGATGGTCCGGCCGCTCAAAGCGATCAACAAGGTCTGGGAAGAAATGGGCAAGATGCTGGAGACAATGAAGGGTTAGGCAAGCCGCTTCTTTACGAACAATACACGCTCTTCGACGCTGGCCTTCGGCAGTTCGACCAAGTCATAGCCATATTTTTTCCACGCGGCCGTTACCGCAACATAAGTGGCCTTGGCTGCCAGCCAATCCTGAGTGCGATCATCATCGTCATGATAGATTTCCCGCCACGGCGGAGCGACAAATATTGGGCCAGCATATCGGTAGTTGCGAAATGCTTTCTCAAGTTCCTTTGGTCTCGGCAAAGCCTCGATCAAACAGCCAGGTCTCTGAACCGGCATTGGCCCTTTTGAAATTTTCAACATCCAGCTGCAAAATTTCCAGTGCATAGGAAAGCGGGCTTTGCTCGCGCAAATCATGACCATCGGTTCTTGCCAGAATAGCGCGGCCAGACTCGCGACCAACCGCGATTCCTTCACGGGATAGTTGCTCACAAAGCGTTGTTTTTCCAGATCCCGGACCGCCGGTTATGACCGCTATGTTCGTCGAATTCAGATTCACCCGAATAGCGTCAGCACACCAATTGTCTGCTCGTCACCCATCAGGCCGGAATAGATCATCTTGCCTGCGACATAGACGATGACTGCCAGTCCCAGATAGGCAATCCACTTGTAGCGTTCGATATATTTGGCGACTACATTGGCTGCGAGGCCCATCAGCGCAACCGACAGCACCAGACCGATTACCAAGATCCCGGGATGTTCGCGCGCCGCACCGGCTACGCCCAGGACATTGTCGAGGCTCATCGACACATCGGCAGCGGTCACGGCCCAGACCGCAACCCAGAAGCTTCTCTGGGCCTTGACGCCGCTATGTTCGTCGCCTTTGATCTCGTCCGATCCCGGAGATTCACCCTCGTGAAAGATTTCGCGGTAAAAATTCCAGCCGACCCAGAGCAAAAGCAGACCGCCCGCCAGTACCAGACCAACAATCTGAAGCAGTTGCACGACGATTAGCGCGAAAATGATCCGCAACACCAACGCAGCGGCAATACCGATCAGGATGACCTTGCGCCGCTGGTCGGCTGGCAATCCGCCGGCCAGCGCACCGACCACGATCGCGTTATCGGCAGCAAATACCAGATCGATCAGCACCACTTGCCCGAAAGCCGCCAGCGCCGCCGGTGATCCGATATTGGAAAAATCATGGACGACGGCGGCCCAGATATCGGCAATCGATCCCAGGCCGGTTGCGGCAACAGATAAAATGGCAAGCAGTTCAATCATGATAAAATCGATCGTCCGTAATAGTTCACAACCGGCATAGAGTCATAGAAATGGTGAAGCAAGGCGCGCCATTGCTGATATTCCGGCGACTGCCGAAAACCGTCGCGGTGCGATTCAATCCGCTCCCATTTTATCAGCAGCAAATAACGATCCGGATCATCGTACGACGGCCGCAGCTCGATCGACTGAAAACCCGGCTGGACCGCTACCAGCGGCCTGGCTTTTGCCATCGCCGCTATAAAGGCCGCCGACTGCCCCGGTCGGACCTGCAATATCGCATGTTCGACAATCATCGCGGCAGTCCGGCAAGTCTATTGATTCATGCTGTCGAAGAAATCGTCGTTGGATTTTGAATCCTTCATCTTGTCGAGCAGGAATTCCATCGCGTCGATCGTACCCATCTGCATGAGAATGCGGCGCAGCACCCACATTTTCTTGAGTTTCTCGTCCTCGACCAGCAGCTCTTCCTTGCGGGTACCGGACTTGCCGACATCGAGTGCCGGGAAGATCCGTTTGTCGGAAACCTTGCGATCGAGCACGATTTCCGAGTTGCCGGTACCCTTGAATTCTTCAAAGATCACTTCGTCCATCCGGCTGCCGGTATCGATCAACGCCGTGGCAATGATCGACAGCGAACCGCCTTCCTCGATATTGCGGGCAGCACCGAAAAAGCGTTTTGGCCGTTGCAATGCATTGGCATCAACACCACCGGTCAGCACCTTGCCGGAGCTTGGTACGACGGTGTTGTAGGCACGGCCTAGACGGGTAATCGAGTCGAGCAGGATGACAACATCATGCTTATGCTCGACCAGGCGCTTGGCTTTCTCGATCACCATTTCGGCAACCTGCACGTGGCGGGTAGCGGGCTCGTCAAAGGTCGAGCTGATCACTTCGCCCTTCACCGAACGCTGCATGTCGGTCACTTCTTCCGGCCGCTCGTCGATCAGCAGCACCATCAGATAGACTTCCGGATGATTGTCGGTGATCGCCTTGGCAATATTCTGCAGCAGCACCGTTTTACCGGTCCGCGGCGGCGCCACGATCAGCGCGCGCTGGCCCTTGCCCTGCGGCGAAATAATATCGATCACCCGGGCGGACTTGTCCTTCTCGGTCGGATCGAGACTGTCGAGCTTGAGTTTCTCGTCGGGATAGAGCGGGGTAAGATTGTCAAAATTGACCCGGTGACGGACCGCATCGGGATCGTCGAAATTGATCGAGATCAGCTTGGTCAGCGCGAAATAACGCTCGCCATCGCGCGGTGCCCGAATTTCGCCTTCGACGGTATCGCCGGTGCGCAGACCGAATCTTCTGACCTGGTTGGGAGAGACGTAAATATCGTCAGGACCGGCGAGATAATTGGCATCTGCCGAACGCAGGAAACCGAAACCATCGGTCAGCACTTCAATCGTGCCGACGCCCATGATCTGTTCGTCATTATCCGCCAGTTCCTTGAGGATGGCGAACATCAAATCCTGTTTGCGCAGGGTGGAGGCACCCTCGACGCCCAGCTCTTCGGCCATCGAGACTAGGTCCGCGGGCGATTTTTTCTTCAATTCTTTTAAATGCATGGAGTTTATCCAAAATATGTCAGGAGGTTATTTCTTATATTCGCATGTGCGCAGCATATTGCTGTTTTCGATTCACATGAAAGTTCGCCCGGACGGGCTTCGGTGGTTTAATTACGCCTTTGTGATTTGAGTGTCAACCAGGCCCGATCAAAATGGTTTGACGATGACCAATATCACAATGATGGCAGCCGTGATTCCCGGTACTTCATTGACCAGCCGCAAAGCCTTGTCAGTCATTGTCCGCTCGCCTCTGGCCAGCTTTTTCATATAGCTGATCATCCAGCCATGATAGCCGGTCAGCAACAGCACCACGAGCAATTTGGCGTGGAACCAGCCTTCGCTGAACGCGCCAATATTATAGGCGAGCAGCAGGCCCAAAACCCATGTGATAATCAATGATGGATTGAGAATGATCTTGCGCAATTTGCCCTCACGCTCGATCCACTTGCCATCCTCTGCGGAACCAACGGCGCATTCCTGATGATAGACGAAGAAACGCGGCATCATGAACAGCCCCGCCATCCAGAAGATCACGAAGATGATATGAGCTGATTTTAACCAGAGATAGAGCATCGATAATATTTCATTCATTGCCTCACAAGTGTAAGCAGCTTTTCAACATGTTCAATGGGCGTGTCCGGCAAAATACCGTGACCGAGATTGAAAATATGCGGCCGATCTTCAAAAACCTGCAAAATATGGCGCACCGATGTTTCCAGCGCTTCGCCGCCGGCAATCAGCGCCAACGGATCGAGATTGCCCTGCAGCGGAAGATCTGCGGGCAGATTTTCATGGGCCCAGACCGGATCGACGGTTTCATCCAGACCAATGGCAGTGGCGCCGGTTTCCCTGGCATAAGCAATCAATTTGGCACCGGCACCCTTGGGAAAGCCGATGATCGGCAGATCGGGATGAACCGCCTTCAACCGCGCGATGATTTCTGCATTGGGCGCAATCACCCATTTCTCAAATTGCACGGGAGACAGGGAACCGGCCCAGCTGTCGAACAGCTGCACAGCATCAACGCCCGCCTCGATCTGACCGAGCAGATAAGTCACCGTATTCTCGACGATCGCATTGATCAGTTCGCCAAAAGCCGCCTCATCGCGATAGGCAAAACGACGCGTTGCCGCCTGGTCCTTGCTGCCCTGGCCGTTGACCATATAGGTCGCGATCGTCCAGGGACTTCCGGCAAAGCCCATGAAGGTCGTTTTCTCGTCGAGCCGTGCAGCAACAGCACGAACCGTTGCATATATGGCCTCAAAATGCTCAGGAGCAGCCTCCAGAGAGGCCAAAGACGCGTCCAGCAACCTTGGTGCTAGTCGCGGTCCTTCACCCGCCTCAAACCAGAGCTTCTGGCCCATCGCATGCGGGACGATCAAAATGTCGGAAAACAGGATCGCTCCATCAAAGCCAAAACGCTTGATTGGTTGCAAAGTGACTTCTGCCGCAGACTCTGGATCATAACAAAGCTCCAGGAACCCGCCTTTCTGCGCGCGCAACTCGCGATATTCCGGCAAATAACGGCCTGCCTGACGCATCAGCCAGACCGGCGTTTGAGCGGTCTTCTTGGCGAGCAATGTCTGCAGTAAAATTTTCTGTGAATCGATTCCATTCGGCATAGAGAGATGGTCATCCATTATTATATTATAGATATATTATAAATTGTTGTTGATGATAGAGCGTGGATAAGGCGGTAACCTGCCAGCACCGCAAATACAAACAGATTGACAGATGGAGGTTAAGGGAATTTTAAACGATTCCATAATTTGCTGCCCGCTATCCACAGCCTGTGGATAGAAACCATCAATGTTGGTTGGCTGTGGATGGATTTGCGGGAATCGGGGAAGAATATTGCCGGACCACTTATCCACACTTTCATCCCTTGCTTTATCCCCTGTGAAATCACAAAGCTTAGCGCATGAACCGGCTCCACCTCCATCTGCTCTCGGATTCAACCGGCGAGACCCTGGAAAACATCGCCAAAGCGGCGCTTGCCCAGTTTGATGGAGTCGAGATTATCAAGCATTTCTGGCCTATGGTCCGGTCGGAGAAGCATCTCAACCGAATCCTGACCGAAGTCGCGGATAATCCCGGTCTGGTCATATTCACCATCGTCAATCGTGATATCAGGGCGAAACTGGAACGCGAATGCCGGCATTTGGGTCTGCCGTCGGTCCCGGCGCTTGATACGGTGACCGATGCTTTGTCCAATATGCTCGGGCAGGAAGCCAAGGCCAGACCAGGCCGCCAGCATATATTGGATGCCGCCTATTTCGCCCGGGTCGAGGCGATTCAATTCACCATTGCCCATGATGACGGGATCGGATGGGAAAATTGGGAAGAGGCCGATATTGTGCTCGCCGGCGTGTCGCGAACCTCCAAAACACCAACGTCCATCTATCTGGCCAATCGCGGGTACAAGACCGCCAATATTCCGATTGTCCCGGAATCGCCGCCACCCGATTCGCTCTACCATCTGAAACACCCGCTGGTGGTAGGCCTGATCACCGGCGCCTCGCGGTTGGTGCAGGTCCGGCGCAACCGGTTACTGTCGCTGAATCAGGCGCCGGAAACCGATTATGTCAATGAAGACAAGGTCAAGGAAGAAACTCAATATGCGCGCCGGATGTTTGCCGATAATGGCTGGCCGATGATCGATGTGACGCGGCGTTCCATCGAGGAATCGGCAGCGGCAATTATCAATCTCTACAACGAACGACATGTCGGCATAACCGATGTTCAGCAGGACAGCGGCGATGCGTGAAGCACGCCTGATACTGGCTTCAAAAAGCAAGGCGCGGCTCGCCATGCTGACCGCCGCCGGTGTTGTGGTCGAAGCTATCGCGCCCAATGTCGACGAAGAATCCCTGAAAGATGGGTTGAAGAGCGAGGGCGTGACCGCTCGCAATCTCGCTGATGCGCTGGCCGAGGCCAAGGCGGTTCGGTTGTCGGCGCGGACCGGGCCCGGAATGATATTGGGTGCCGACCAGATGCTGGCGCTCGAAGATGGCACAATGCTCGACAAGCCAAGCAACCCGGCCGAGGCTATTGCTCAGTTGAAACTGCTCTCGGGCCGGAAGCACAAGCTGTTCAGTGCGGCCGTCATCGCCGAACAGGGGATTCCGGTGTGGCGGCATGTCGATATTGCAACGCTTTCGGTGCGGGTGCTGAGCGACTCCTTCATCGAACAATATGTCGAAGCGGAATGGGACAATATCCGTCATTGCGTCGGCTGCTACGAAATTGAGGGCAGGGGCGTTCAGCTATTCTCTGCCATAACGGGCAGTCAGTTCACGATCATGGGCCTGCCGCTTTTGCATTTGCTGGACTATCTTCGCATCCGGGGTATTTTACCATCATGACCACAGATATTCCTTATGCCGAAGTTATCGGTGATCCGATTGCCCACAGCAAATCTCCGCTGATTCACAAATTCTGGCTCGATCGACTGGCGATCAAGGCGGATTATCGCGCTTGCCATGTCACGCCTGCCGAATTGCCCGACTATGTCGAACGGCGTCAGGCGGATCCGGCCTGGCGCGGCTGCAATGTGACGATACCGCATAAAATATCCATGCTCGATCTGGTCACCGATCCCGGCGGCGTCCGCGAAAAGATCGGAGCTATGAACACGATCGTCCGGCAAGCCGATGGCAGCCTGATGGGTACGAATACCGATGCCGCCGGTTTTCTGGCGCCGATTGCCGACACCGACTGGTCAGGCAAACATGCCGTGGTGATCGGGGCAGGGGGTGCGGCGCGGGCGGTATTATTCGCTTTGAAACAGGCTGGCATTGGCGAAATAACCATCGTCGCGCGCAGCGGATTAAAGGCAACCGGCTTGCTCATGCAAGCGTCGGCCAAGGGCAGTGTATTGCCGATGGATGCGCAATTGCCCAAGGCCGATCTGCTGATCAACGCGAGCCCGCTCGGGATGACCGGCAAGCCGCCGCTCGCGGTGGATCTCGATCCCTTGCCGGCTGATGCACTGGTTTATGATCTGGTCTATGCGCCGCTGGAGACCAGTCTTTTGCGGGCTGCCAAACAACGGGATCTGCCGGTGGTCGATGGTCTCGACATGTTGATCGGGCAGGCGGCGCTGGCGTTCGAGCTGTTCTTTGGCGCGACCCCGCCGATGGAAGATGATGCCGAACTCAGAAAATTACTGGTCGCCTGATGGAGCGGGAGCGGCCTTATATCATCGGTCTGACGGGTTCCATCGGCATGGGAAAATCCACGGTCGGACAAATGTTTGTCGACGAAGGCGTTCCGCTGTTCGATGCCGATGCCGCGGTCCATCAATTGCAGGGACCGGGCGGTGCTCTGGTGGAAGCGATTGAAGCGATGTTTCCGGGGAGTACGACGAGCGACGGGGTCGACCGGCAGAAGCTGGGGACCGCGGTGCTCGGCGATCCGGCTGCCTTGCAACGGCTCGAAAAGCTGATTCATCCGGCGGTGGCAGAAATGCGTCAGACCTTTCTCGACAAACATCGAGACCAGCCATTGATCCTGTTCGACATTCCGCTGCTTTTTGAAAAAGGAGGTGCCGAGAGCGTCGATCATATCATTGTGGTATCCGCCGGTGCGGACAACCAGCGCGCCCGAGTTCTCGCCCGTCCCGGCATGAGCGATGAGCGGTTCGAACAGATAATGGCGCTGCAAATGCCGGACGTGGAAAAGCGGCACAAGGCCGATTCGGTGATCGATACATCTCTGCCATTGCCGGAAACGCGTAAACAGGTGCAAAAACTGAAAGCATCTCTTGCGTAACCCAATGTTCAGTCCGATATCATCCTTATGCGGGAAATAATTTTCGACACCGAAACCACCGGCTTTGATCCCCAAAATGGTGACCGGATGGTAGAGATCGGCTGTATTGAAATGATCGACCGGATCGAAACCGGCCAGACGTTTCACTGCTATTATAATCCCGAACGGTTGATGCCAAAGGCCGCCGAGAATGTGCATGGGCTCTCCGACGTATTCTTGTCCGACAAAAAGCTTTTCGCGACCGGTGCGGAAGAGCTGCTGGCTTTTTTGGGAGACGCGAATCTCGTCGCCCACAATGCCCAGTTTGATTTCAAATTTCTCAATGCCGAGCTGCTGTTATGCGGCTACAAGCCGATTTCCCAATTCCGCATGATCGACACATTGGCAATTGCCAAATCCAAACATCCTGGCGCAAAATTGTCGCTTGATGCTCTATGCTCGCGCTATGGTATCGATCGCAGCCATCGGGTGAAACATGGTGCACTGCTCGATGCGGAATTGCTGACCCAGCTCTATATCGAGTTGACGGGTGGGCGCCAGATCGGTCTAGGCTTGGCAGAAGACACGAAGCGGCGCGATTCTGTTGCTAGCATGCGACCGACATTAGAGCGGGCAGCGCGCAAACAATTGATGGTGCCGCGGGAACATCATGCGGATGCCGATGAACTGGCTAGGCACAAGATTTTTATCGAGGGTATTGAAAACCCTCTCTGGACAGAGGTCTAACTGTACCGCCGTTTGCGTAACGGTACAGAATCAAAAGGAGAATGATTATGGAAGTTCGTGTTTCGGGACATCAGGTTGATACGGGCGATGCGTTGCAAACCCATGCTGAGGATCGGATGAAGGCGATCGCCAGCAAATATTTTGCCAAGGCCATATCCGCCAATGTCACCTTGAGCAAAGCGCCACACTCCCATTTCAAATGCGATATCGTGACTCATGTCATGCAGGGCCTGATGCTGAAAGCCGACGCGGTAGCGGGCGATGCTCATCAGGCTTTCGAGCAGGCCGCCGACAAGATTGAAAAACAGCTGCGCCGCTACATGCGGCGGCTGAATGATCATCATGTTCAGGCGCAATATGCGGCAAAACAGGAAGAAGCGGCCTATCGCGTGTTTGAATCGTTCGAAGAGGAAGAAGAAAGCGACCTCAATGGCGAATCTCCTCCGATCATTGCAGAAACCAGCACCGATATTCCCGAAGCCAGCGTGTCCAACGCCGTGATGATGATGGATCTGCGCAATACCAGCGCGCTTTTGTTCAAAAACTCTGGCACTGGCGCCCATAATATGGTTTATCGCCGCTCCGATGGCACGATTGGTTGGGTAGAGCCACATAGCTGATAGGGCCGAATTGCTTTAAACAGCCGGATAACCGGTGGTTATGCCGGCTGGCCCAATGCAAACCGACGTCCAGATTCTGGCATAGTTTCGGAATTGGCTGAGTGTTGCTGGGACAAAAGGAAAGATTCATGACTGATTTGTCCGTAAGACTGGAACTCGCTGCCGTTCGGGATTGTGCGGATGTCGGCGACAAGGACGATATTTTACGGACCATCGCGCGCATCGGGCACGAATGCTATCGGCTTGACGCCGATGCTATTCTGGCGGGTTTGACGGCCCGTGAAGCCCTCGGATCAACCGGTTTCGGGCGGGCGATTGCGATACCGCATACGAAATTGGCCAGCCTCGACCATTGTGTCGGTATCTTTCTGCGTCTTGCCGAACCAGCTTCGTTTGATGCCCATGATGGCAAACCGGTCGATCTGATCTTCGCCCTGCTCTCGCCGGAAAAAGACGGCGTCGAGCATTTGAAAGCCCTGGCCGCTGTTTCCCGCTTCTTGCGGGATGACCATATGGTGTCGAAGCTGCGGGGTGCATCCGGCCAGGATGCGCTCTATGCGCTGCTGAACAAGCAGCGCGAGCAGCAGGCCGCCTGATCTCGGCCATGATAGATGAACCGCCAGATGATGCGCAGAGCGGCGGCGCGCAGGAGCATTTCCGGGCGCTGGAACGACTCTATGCGGAAGCTCCGATAAACCGGCTGTTCAATTCCCGTCTCGAGATCGCGGAAGCCGGCATGGCGCGGATATTTTTTACTGTCGATGACCGATATTATCATGCGGCCGGGGCGGTGCACGGCACGGCCTATTTCAAGATGCTCGACGATGCTGCCTTTTACGCCGCCAATAGTCTGGTTTCCGATCGTTTCATCCTGACGACCGCCTTCAATCTGCTCTTTACCAAGCCGCTCAAGTCCGGTCCGGTCACTGCTGAAGGCCGGTGGGTTAGTGGTAAACGCCGGGTCTTTGTCGCGGATTCGCGGTTGATCGATAGCGATGGCGACGAAATAGCGCGCGGTACCGGCACTTTCATGCGTTCGCATATCCCGCTGGCGTCTTTGCCCGGCTATAAAAAAGATGATTGAACCGCGGCTTTCCGCGGAAATGAAGGTTCAGACCCTTCTCCGACTGGTGAGCCAGAATGGTGGCTTCGGTGCGGTTCTGAAAAAGGGCGATCGGATATCCGGTGCGATCCTTATCCAATGTCTCGAAAAGGGCGAAAACCCTAGGCTCCTGGAGAATATGCCGTCGCTGGATGGCGAGCCCAATTGGCAGAAAATATGGCCACAAGATACTGATAACAATAAAGAATTGTCGGAATATGTCGCGGAAAGATTCCGTTTTGACCCCGATATGTGGTTAATTGAACTGGACATCCCGGATGCGGAACGGCTCATCGCCCAAATGGGTCAGTAAACTTGACTTTATTCCCCAAAACCATATTTGGCGCTCAACTTTGATGCGCAGGTTGCTGCTGAGGTGTCAGAAATGACAGGCAGTAAACACGCAGACGGGGAGAGCAGGAATAGACCTTCGTTTTGATTTTTTGGTCTATTTTTGGCGGTTTTGACAATAATGTCAGGATTTGCTCTGGTCTCACCGCATAATGTTATAGGTTTATGAGCAAAATTTTTCGTGTAACAAGCGCCTTGTCGCTTGCTCTTACTACGGTCGCGGCATTGTCCGTCACCGATGTGTCCTTCGCCTTCGAAGCAAGCGATGAGACACCTGAAACCGAGATTTTCATCGATCCGGCCCTGCTGGAAGATGACCAATCCAATCAAGCCATTATTTTTGGCGAGCAACAGGAAGTTGTCGCTGAAATTCCCCAGGATGTTGTGCAATCAGACAAGATTGCCAATGGCGAGGCCGATCAGAATTCTGACGAAATTTCCGGTTTCATCGATGATGGCGCATTGTCATTGCGGCAGCTGGTTCGCCAACAATCGGTAGATGGCTCGCTCGATGCTGAAATGCAGTGTCTGGCCGGGACCGTCTATTTTGAATCCAAGGGTGAAACGCTGCAGGGTCAGCTGGCTGTGGCCCGCGTCGTTCTGGCGCGCGTCAAATCCTCCCGCTTTCCGGACAGCGTCTGCGGCGTGGTTTTCCAACGCAGCCAGTTTTCCTTTGTTCGCGGCGGCAAAATGCCCCCGATCAAAACCGGCAACCGGCATTGGCGGAATGCCGTGGCGATTGCCAAGATAGCGATGAACGATGGCTGGGAAAGCTCGGTTGAAGGCGCACTATTCTTTCATGCGCGCTATGTTTCTCCGGGCTGGCGCCTCAAGCGCCTGGCAACGATCGACAACCATATTTTCTATCAATAGACCGCCAGACAATATTGAATTTATAGAGGCTCCCTGATGGGGGCCTTTATTTTGTTCTTTTTATGTTCTAGCCACGTCCGATGACGATAATTAATGATTCGCTTGGCTTGTTGACGAATCCCGCTGAGCTGACAGGCGCACAGGCGGTGGCTCGCGGCGTGGCCCGGATGTTTCTGCGCAATGATATCATGGTGTTGCCCGAGGTCAGTTTGCGCAACAGGCGCCGGGCGGATCTGATGGGGATTGATGCCAAGGGGCAAATTGTCATTGTCGAGATCAAGGTGGCGCGGAGCGATTTGTTGGGCGACGCCAAATGGACCGAATATCTGGATTATTGTGACCGCTTCTACTGGGCCCTGCCGATCGGATTTGATGCTTCGCCGGTCGAGGGACCCGATTTCCTGCCCGAACGCACCGGGCTGATCATTGCCGATGCCTATGATGCCGAAATGGTGCGCTCGGCTGCGACCAATGCGCTTGCGCCGGCGCGGCGCAAGACAGAGACCATGCGGCTAGCCCGCCGTGCGATGCAGCGCGTCGCGATCTCCGATGGCTGGATCAGTCCCGCCTCCGGCCTTCACGAGCCCGGCGGCTAACAATCGACGACTATCCTTCCGGTCCAAAGAACCGCCCTTCGGGTTTCGGTTTTTTGTCGGAGTCCGCTTTTTCAATCTCTGCCAATATCGGAGCAGCTCGGCGATCTTCCTTTGCGTAATCGCGCGCTGACTTGCCTGCGAGCGTGTCGGCCCGGTCCGCGTCGGCGCCGTTTGCAAGAAGCACCCGCACCAGCTCTGCATCACGGATATGGACCGCCAGAATAAGTGCGGTTTCGCCTTGTTTATTCGTATCATCCACCTTCGCCTGTTTCGCCAAAAGGGTTCTGACGCCATCGACAAACCGCAGCTGGGTCGCGAGCATGAGCGGCGTAACACCCTCCTTGTCCGAGAGATTGGGGTTGGCACCTTTTTGCAGCAGAAAACCCAGCCAGGTGTTGTCGCGCCGCTCGACCACAATATGCAAGGCAGTCTGGCCAGAGGTGTAGTCGCGCGTATTGACGATTACGGTTCCGGGCTCGCTGAGGAACTTTGTTGCTTCTTCGCCATCACGGTCCTTCACCGCTTTCAGAAAATTATAACTGTCCGAAAATTGGGCAGCGGCAGGAGCTGAGAAAGAAATCGCCACGGCAGCAAGCCATGCAAGCCGCAGGAAAATGAGGAACTGGCCGGTCGAGCGTGTGACTGAAGGATTTTTCTTGAACATTTTTAGCCCCGTTTTATTGACCGGTGTCTATTGGCACCGACCCACTGCAATTGCTGCCTATCAATTATCTGTTGAAATTGATCAACTAGCAGACCATGTCTGGCCCGGTAATGAACAATATCACAAATGTCGCAAAAATGATCCTCGCCACAGGGTTACTGACACTCATGGCTGCCTGTAACGCTGCGTCTGACGGAGGCGCGGCGGCGGAGCCGCCGCTTGCCGGGGCGAATATCGGCGGTACCTTTACGCTGACCAACCAGGATGGTGGCAAAACCTCGGAACAGCAGTTCAAGGGCCAATATCGGATCATTTATTTCGGCTATACCTATTGCCCTGACGTTTGCCCGGTCGATCTTGCCAATATCATGCTGGGATTGAAGCAGGCGGAAAAAGCCAATCCGGCGCTGATCAAGAAAATCCAGCCGATTTTCATATCGGTCGATCCGGAGCGCGATACGCCGGCCGTGTTGAAACAATATGTGTCTGCCTTCCACCCGCGGCTTATTGGACTGACCGGAAGCGCCGAGGAAATCGCCGCCGTCGCGAAAAAATATCTGATCATCTATGATATCCGCGAGGACGAAGGATCGAGCGAATATCTGGTGGATCATAGCCGACAGGCCTATTTGTTCGGACCGGAGGGAGAGCCACTGGCACTGCTGTCCTTCGATGGCACGCCGCAGCAAGTCGCGGACGAAATTACCCGATGGGTGCGCTAGGCGCCGATCAGCCGTTCTGGGAAGGACCGCTCGAATCGCTGGATCGCGGCCAGTGGGAAGCCTTGTGCGACGGCTGCGGCAAATGCTGTTTGCTGAAAGCCGAAGATGAAGATGACGGTCAGATCTACATGACCAATATCGCCTGCAAATTGCTCGATCTGCAAAGCGCGCAGTGCAGCGATTATCGCCACCGCAAATTCCACGTACCCGATTGCGTCCGGCTGACTCGCAACAAGCTCGAAGAATTTGAATGGCTGCCCGACAGCTGCGCCTATAAAATGCGCGCTCGGGGCCTGCCGTTGCCAACATGGCATTATCTGGTCTCCGGTGACCGTGAAACGATCCATGCGGCTGGTAAGTCGATCCGCGGCAAGGTCATACCGGAAAGCAAGGCCGGACCGCTTGAACAGCATATTCTCGATGCGCCTCTTTAGCTCAGCGCGTTCTGAAGCGCTCGCTATCAGCCTCAACGGGGTCCGTTATCCGCTCCATTTGCGACGATCCAAGCAGGCTCGGTCGATCATTGTTTCGGCGGATACGGTCAAGGGCGTCGTCCGCCTGACGGTGCCCACTTACGCCTCGGAACATCAGGCGCTACGCTTTGCCCAGTCAAAATCCGACTGGCTCAACGCCCGCTTTGCCGAAGCCGTGCCTCCCGTTACCGTTGAGGATGGCAGCCAGATCGCCTTTTTGGGGGAGCCGTGCATCATAAGATGGTCGCCGGAATTTGCGCGTGCACCGCTGCTGGTGGAAGACGAAATCCGGCTGGGCGGACCCGCTGAACATGTCGAGTCCCGCATGCTTCGCTGGCTCAAGGCCCAGGCCCGCGCGATCTTTGCCGAAGATCTGCAATTTTACTGCACGCGCGCCGGAACGGATTTGCCGCGACTGGCAGTCGGCGATGCGCGACGACGCTGGGGCAGCTGTTCCGGTCGCCAGTCGATCCGGTTGAGTTGGCGGCTGGTCATGGCACCACCCCATGTCCGCCGGTCGGTGGTGGCGCATGAAGTGGCCCATCTCACGCATATGGACCATAGTCGGCGCTTCTATGCATTGCTCGACCAGATATATGAATTGGATCGCCATGTGGCGGATCGCTGGCTCAAGGATCATGGCCGTGGCCTGCATATGGTGGGCGCGGAACGGCAATCCCAACTGGTGGACTGAACCGGCTTGCTATTGTGGTTCTATGCGAGCCGCTTCGGGAAGCAAGGATTCTGGCGGTTTCTGCGGAGGCTGCGGTTTGGGTTTCTTGGCCGGTACTGGTTCCGGTTTGCGGGGACCAGGATCTTCACCGCGACCCAGCACTGAATCGATCCAATCCTGATCCAGACGCGGGCTATCGGCGGCTTCGCCGCCTTCGAGATCATATTCGACCCCGCGGCCCGTTTCGATCGGCATACCGTTTTCGTCCACGTAAATACCGTCTTCCGGCGCTCCGAACAATTCGCCTGCATCTGGTTCCAGTTGCCATTCCGGCAAGACCAGCTCGGTATCGAATTTCTCCACCTTGCGATTGGCCACCGCCGCCTTCATGAACTGCGCGAAGGCAGCGGCCGGAGCCCGGCCTCCCTGCAATCCGCCAACCGGCTTCGCATCATCACGGCCCATCCAGACACCCGTGGTCAGCCCGCTGGAAAAGCCGAGAAACCAGCCATCCTTGTTGCTGCTCGTGGTCCCGGTCTTGCCCGCAACCGGCCGACCAATTTGTGCTGCCCGCCCGGTGCCGGTGGCTACGGCGGTCTGCATCAGATCGGTGATGCCGGCAGCGACCCAGGGGTCGACGAGCACACGGCTGCCGTCAAATTTGCTCTGATAAAGAACATCCCCCTTCATCGTCTGCACCTTGGTGATCCCGAACGGGGTGATCGCAATGCCTTTGGCGCTGATCGATGCAAAGGCGCGAGTCATGTCGAGCAGCCGCACATCGGAGGTACCCAGCACCATCGAGGGATTGGTATCGATCGGTGTCGTAATGCCAAAACGGCGCGCCATGTTGGCGATCGAGGATGTGCCGATATCATTGCCGATTGCCGCCGCGACGGTGTTTTTGGAAAAGGCAAAGGCCGTGCGAACATCAATGTCCCCGGCATAGCGATTGCCGCTGTTGTGCGGCGTCCAGTTGCCAATCGTGATTGGCTCGTCGGTCACTTTGTCATCGGGCGTATAGCCGGCTTCCAGCGCTGCCATATAGACAAAGACTTTCCAGGCCGACCCGGGTTGACGGACCGCCTGGGTTGCGCGGTTATAGTTGGACGTCACATAATCCGTTCCGCCGACCATCGCGCGGACCGCACCATCGCGGTCTATCGCCACCAGCGCGCCTTGTGCACCAGCCGGAACCCGCGACTGGATAGCCGCCGTAGCCACGCGTTGCATGTCCAGATCCAGCGTTGTCCAGACTTCAAGCGGTTCCACGCTCTCATCGATCAGTGTATCCAGTTGCGGCAGCGCCCAGTCGGTAAAATAGCGCACACTATTCTGGCGTGGTTCGGGTGCCAGCTTGACCGACGATGGTGAGGCCTCCGCCGCTTCTGCTGCGGTTATCGCACCAGCATCCTGCATCACCTCGAGGACCACGCCAGCCCGTCCGATCGCCGCTTTAGCATCGGCCGTGGGAGAATAGCGGGATGGTGCCTTGACCAGACCGGCGATGATCGCTGCCTCGGCCAGGTTGAGCTCTCTGGCGCCATGCGCAAAGAACCGGCGAGACGCGGCATCAATGCCATAGGCGCCACCGCCATAATAAACCTTGTTCAGATAGAGTTCGAGAATCTGTTCCTTGGAAAATTTCCGTTCCATTGCCAGCGCGAGCAATATCTCCCGCCCCTTCCTGCCGAAGGTCCGATCGTTATTCAGAAATACATTCCGGGCCAGCTGCTGGGTGATGGTCGATCCGCCCTGGGCCCAGTTGCCGCGCTGCACCCTTACCTGGAGCGAGCGCGCGATACCGATCGGGTCAACCCCCAGATGACTCTCGTAACGCCGGTCCTCGACGGCGACCATTGCAGATTTCATGACCTCCGGAATATCGGCATATTGCAGCCACTCGCCATAGCTCGGCCCCATGGAAAACAGCTCCTTGCCGTTCACATCCAGCACCCGGATCATCTGGCCATTGGGAGAAGATTTCAGATCCTCGAAGCCGGGGAGAGAGGAACGGACGACCAGAATGGCAACCACCAGCGCAATCGCGGCGAGAAACCCGACCACCAGGCCGGTCTTGACCAGCCGCCAAAGCCATTTGCGCACTGGTCCCTGCTGCTTGCTGTGCTTTTTGCCCCGTGCCATATTGATCCGTCCATTATCCGCTATATTTTAGATTTTCTAGCGTTCTGGCGCCTTACTGCACCCTGAACGGGGAAGCACAGAAAAAATCATTCCGGCTTGGGTTCAAAGGCCATCGCGGCGCTGTTCATGCAATAGCGAAGACCGGTTTCGACCGGTCCGTCGGGAAAAACATGGCCCAGATGACCGTCGCAGGTGGAACAGCGTATCTCGACCCGGCGCATGCCGAGGCTATTGTCTTCGATCTCGGTGACCGCTTCCGGGTCGGCGGGCGCGGAGAAGCTTGGCCAGCCGCAACCGCTGTCAAATTTGCTTTGCGATTCAAACAATTTGCTGCCGCAACCGGCACAGAAAAATTCACCGTCGCGATATTCGGTGTTCAACGCTCCGGTAAAAGGCCGCTCGGTGCCCGCCTCGCGCAGCACATGATATTGTTCCGCCGATAGCTGTTGCCGCCATTGCTCGTCGCTCAAGATTGTTTTTTCCATTTCTGTCAAATGGGCGTTCGATCGCGGGCGGTCAAGCCATCTGGCGAAGAGAATCGTTGCCGATAGATGCAATGCTTAACGCGATATTAGGTATATTTGACTATCACGGACGATTATGAAGATGGTCATAAAATCCATGCTGATCGGGGCAATCATGACCGTGTCTCTGGCATTTCTGCCCGGGAAATCTTATGCCCAATGCCGCCTGTGTGCCGCCAGCTCTGAACCGCACAGTCTTGCCAAAGCGGCGTCCGGCAAGCCGGAAATTCCGTTGCAGATTGAAATTACCGCCGATCTGGATTTCTCGCGGCTGGCCTTGCTCAGCAACAGTGGCGGAATAGTCAGCATCGATCCGATGTCCGGCAGCCGGCAGATTCGCGGTAGCATCGCCAATCTGGGCGGGATGGCGCTGCACGGCGAAGGGCGTTTGACCGGCGAACCGGGCCGGAGCGTGCGGATATTCCTGCCGGAGCGGATTCAGCTGAGCGCACCCAATGGTTCGACGGCGGAGCTGGAAGGGCTGGAAACCAATTTGCCGGAACTGGCCAGACTGGATCAGAGCGGACGACTGACCTTTGCTTTTGGCGGCCAGTTGCGGGTTCGGGGTGATGCCAGCGGGCAGTTTCGCGGCCGGATTGCGATCACCGCCGACTATGAATAAGTGAACTAGCGACCGCTGGCCGCCTTCCGGGCAATCAGCAGCAATTCTTCCTCCAGCAGCACCTGGTCCGGCTGACCGCTGCTTTTCATCGCGATCTCCAGCTGCAAGATTCGCTCGATCAGCCGCGCGATATGGGCCGATGACCAGATTCGCAGCTGCCGCTTGAAATGTTTCTGTTCCTTGAAAAAGACGCTCGGGTGGCTGGCGACGGAATCAATATTGCCGCCCTTGTCGACCTTGCTGCGCAGTTCCGCGAGCTTGGTAAGATGGCGGAGCATGATCCGGATCAGGCCAATTTCGCTGATGCCCTGCGCGCGTGCAGCGGCGATCTCCTGCGCCAGGCGCGCCGCATCGCCATTGAGCGCGGCGTGGATCAGCAGGTTGATATCTTCTTCGTCATTTTCGGCGCCGAGCAACAGCAGAATATTGGCTTCCGGTGCCAGCGGATTTTCGGGCGTCGCATCCAGATATAGCGCGATTTTTTCCACTTCCATCCGCGCCAGCACCAGATCATTACTGGTCAGCGCAGCGATTTCCTGGGCCATTTCCCGGCTCAGCCGCAAGCCTTCCACCTTGGCCATGGACAGGATGGCCGCGCACGCATCTTGCGGCGATGTTTCATAGCAGGTCGCGATCAAGGCATCCGGCGCGCTGATGATGGTCTTCGCCAGCGCGGTTTTGTCGCCCATGCCCGGTGCAATGACAAACACCGGATCGCCAGTGGTCTCGCTCGCCAGCAGATTCTCGATCGCTGCCGTGGCCCGGACCGCTTCGCCGCTATTCAGGCGCAACACGATGAAGCGCTTGTCTCCGAACAAAGAGGCGGAATTGGCTTCGTCATTGAGTCGCGCTGCGCTGTCACTGATGTCGCTTATGGTCAGATCGACCCGCTCTGCCGACTGGACCAGCGGTTTGACCAGTTCCTCGAACAGCGCCTGGCAGCGGGTGACATTGGGTCCGCATAAAAGGATCAGGCGAAATTGATCGGAACCGGCATGAAAGCGCCTGACAATGTCTTCCGGCTTTGCCTTCATGGCTGCGGCGACGCGCTGGCCTCGGTCCGGGCGAAGAGGGAAAGTCGGGTTACAATCTGATTGGCAACGCGGGTCGCCAGATTTTCCAGCGCGGTATCTTCTGCGGCCAGAGTCGCATATTCCGAGGATACCACGTCGATCCCGGCGTCCGATCCCGCCGTTGCATCCAGCACGACGACCGAATCGGACAGGCGGACGAGCTGGTAGCGGGCGCGCAAGGTTCTGCGCTCGCGCGTGATCCGGTCGTCGCTGCGCACGCCAAATCCGGCAATCTTGTCTTCCAGTGCGACCGTCAGGCGGTATTTTGCCTGTTGCCCTTCAAACGCTTCGAGCTGATCCTTGAGCGCATTGCGGGTCAACCATCCGGCCTTGCCGGCGATCGGTTCAATCTCGACATTGCCGAGTTGCTGCGCGACCACGCCAGCGGTGCCACCGGCATAGAGCGGTCGCAAATTGCAGCCGGCCAGCAGGGCGGACAAGGCCGCAATTGCGGCGATCCGGGCCAGCATGTGCGTCATATAACGATATTGACCAGTCGGTCGGGCACGACAATCACCTTCTTTATTTCCGCTCCGTCGAGACTACGCTGCACCTTCTCGGATGCCAGGGCAAGCTCTTCAAGATGCTCCTTGCTGCTGCCCTTGGCAACGGTAATTGTATCGCGCAGCTTGCCGCGCACCTGTATTGCGATGGTCACTTCATCCTCGACCAGCAGGCTTTCATCGACGTCCGGCCATGGTGCGTTGGCGATCAGATCGCTTTCGCCAAATAGCGCCCAGGCTTCTTCGGCAATATGCGGTACCATCGGGGCGACAATCCGGGCCAGCGACTTGATCGCTGTCGTCCGGTCCGCCGATGGCTGGGATTTTTCGATCAGATTGACCAGTTCGAATATCTTCGCCACCGCCTTGTTGAACGACAGGGCTTCAACGTCTCTGGCGACGCCGGCGACCGTCTGGTGGAGCTTGCGGCGCAGCGCCTTGTCTTCGCCAGCAGGCGCATCGGCATCGTCCGCTATGGTGATAAACATGCGCCACAGCCGATTCATGAAGCGCCAGCTGCCTTCAATACCGGCCTCGGACCAGGGCAGGTCGCGCTCGGGCGGGCTGTCGGAGAGCATGAAGAAACGCACCGCATCGGCGCCATATTGTTCGATGATCGGATCGGGGTCGACGACATTTTTCTTCGACTTCGACATTTTTTCGACTCGGCCGGTGGTGGCCGCCGATCCGTCGGCAATCACCATCCAGTCGGTGCCGTTTTTCTCTACCTCGTCCGGGGAGAGCCAGCTACCGTCGCCATGCTTGTAGGTCTCGTGCGTCACCATGCCCTGGGTGAACAGGCTTTCGAACGGTTCGGCAAAATCCAGCTTGCCGATGCTCGCCAGCGCCCGCGTCCAGAAACGCGCATAGAGCAGGTGCAGGATCGCATGTTCGACGCCGCCGATATATTGCGTCACCGGCAGCCATTTTTTCACCACTTCCGGATCAAAGGGCCGGTCGTCCGGCTGGCTGGCAAAGCGCAGGAAATACCAGCTGCTGTCGACAAATGTATCCAGCGTATCGGTTTCGCGCCGGGCCGCCGCGCCGCATTTGGGGCAGTCGATATTTTTCCAGCTGGCGTGCCGCTCGAGCGGATTGCCCGGGGTTTCAAAATCGATATCTTCGGGCAGCACGACCGGGAGCTGGTCTTTCGGCACCGGCACCGGACCGCAATCATCGCAATGGATGATTGGAATCGGTGTGCCCCAATAGCGCTGGCGCGAAACGCCCCAGTCGCGCAGCCGCCAGGTGGTCTGGGCCTTGCCCCAGCCTTCGGAGTCCGCGCGATCGATGATCGTCTTCTGGGCCGCCTCTATGGTCATGCCGTCAAGAAAGCTGCTGTTCACGATTTTGCCGGGACCGGTATAGGCTTCGTCGCCGGTAAACAGGGCGTCTGTTTCCTCGCCATCGGAAACCACGCGCTTGACCGGCAGGTCATATTTGCGGGCAAAGTCGAGATCGCGCTGGTCATGGGCAGGCACGCCAAAGACCGCACCGGTGCCATAATCCATCAGCACGAAATTGGCGACATAGACCGGCAGCTGCCAATCGGGATCGAGCGGATGGGTGACGGTCAGGCCAGTATCAAAGCCCTTTTTCTCCATCGTCTCCAGCTCGGCCGCCGTGGTGCCGCCGGCTTTGCAGTCTTCGGCAAAGGCCGCGAGCGCGATGTTCGTTTCTGCCAGTTGCCGAGTCAGCGGATGGTCGGCCGCCAGCGCGATGAAACTCGCGCCAAAGATCGTGTCCGGCCGCGTTGAAAAGACCTCGACCGTCGCGATATCAGCCTGAGCTTCCGCCAATGCAAAATGGAATTGCAAGCCTTGCGATTTGCCGATCCAGTTTTCCTGCATCAGTCGCACTTTTTCGGGCCAGCCTTTCAGGTCACCCAGTCCGGCCAGCAAATCCTCGGCAAAATCGGTAATCTTCAGAAACCATTGGCTGAGCTTGCGTTTTTCAACCTGAGCGCCGGAACGCCAGCCCTTGCCGTCGATCACTTGTTCGTTGGCAAGCACGGTCATGTCGACCGGATCCCAGTTGACCGCCGATTCCTTGCGATAGACCAGACCGCCTTCGAACAGGTCAATGAACAATGCCTGTTCGTGGCCATAATAATCGGGATCGCAGGTCGCCAGTTCGCGGCTCCAGTCAAAGGCAAAGCCGAGCGTTTTCAGCTGGCTGCGCATGGAAGCGATATTGGCTCTGGTCCATTCGCCGGGATGGACTTTCTTTTCCATCGCGGCATTTTCGGCCGGCATGCCAAAGGCGTCCCAACCCATCGGGTGCAGCACTTCATAGCCCTGCATCCGCCGGAACCGGGCGAGCACGTCGCCCATGGTATAGTTGCGGACATGGCCCATGTGAATGCGGCCCGATGGATAGGGAAACATTTCCAGCACATAACTGCGCGGCTTGCTGCTCGCGTCGTCCGCCTCGAACACGCGCGATTCGGCCCAGCGCGTTTGCCAGCGTTTGTCTGCCGCCAGTGGATTGAATCGCTGATCGGTCATTGCGGCCCCATTATATGGCAGGAAAGTTTAGTTGGAGATCGCACCGCGCCGCAAGTCGCGGGCCTTGGTGAGGATGATCTGTTCCAGTTTCTGCGTGGTCGCTGCCTTGACTGGAGCATCCACCCAGGTGCCATTGGTGGCAACTTGACGGGATGCCGCGACGCGCAAGGCATCGGCGCGCAAATCCTGATCGAGGATCGAGACATTGATTTTCATCCGCTCGCCAGGATTTTGCGGGTTCACATACCAGTCGGTCAGGATCACGCCGCCATTGCTGTCGGTCTGGGTTAGCGGCATGAATGACAGCGCATCAAGCGAGGCACGCCACAAATAGCTGTTCACGCCTATGGTCGTAACCTGCGAGGCGGCAATGTCGGCTTGCGGCCGTTCTTTGCCACCGCATGCAGAGAGTAAAGACAATGCCAGCAGGCTGGCGGTTGTGGATCGCAGGAAGAGAGATGGTTTGAGGCGGGACATGAAGCGCTCCTGGTTGTATTTTGTGCCGATACAAAATCTTTTTTGCAGGATTTGTTCCGGACATGATATCATTTCAGCGCTCTCTATAAATGCTTTGCCGCAAGGGGCAAGCACAAGCGCATGTTTCGCTCTTGTGCAGCATCGAGTGAACCCCAGTTGAATGGCTGCAAAATCATGTTGGGTTCATCTTTTTCATGCTAGGGTAACCATGATGTCCGGATAAAAGCGTAACCGAACTGCAACAGAAAAGCGCTAGTTTGAGAAAATCGGACAAAAACAATATGTTGACTGGTGCAGATTGGCAGATTTTGTTATATCGACGGTCAGACAAAGGGGTAGCAATTTCATCATGACGAAAAAGGTCAGGCATTTCGGTTGGTTAGCGACGGGACTCGCGATCTCTGGCCTTGTTATGACTCCTGCTTTGGCGAAAGTGCTTTCCAGCGATGATGGGATGGTTTCGCTCAAAACATTGGGATCGATCGGTTCCTTTACCGTGGCTGGTGCCGACCCTGATCTTGTCGCCAAATATAATCTCAGCACCCTGCGCGGCAACGCCAGCTTCAAATTCACGCCATCTGGCGGGACGCGGGACGGAGAGCGTTCGGTCACCGTAGTGGTTCGCCAGAAGTCGGACGCCGTTTCCATTCGTGAAAATATCCTCGCGGCCGCACCCGGATCGGGTGTCATGACCGCTGCAAAAATTACCCCCGTCTCTTATAGCCTCGGCTCTGCCAAAGGCCTGAAGAGCTTTGCGATTCCGGTCAGAAAACTGGGCGGCAATCTGCCCGACCTTTCGGAAATTGGTGCCGAAAGACTGCTGGGCGAGGAAGATTCGGGCAAGAAGAGCCGCTTCAACCCGCGTATGTCGCTTGATGCCAGCGCACCGATCAACGCTGCGCCGCGCGCACTGGATGCCAGCCAGAGAGATTATACGCTTGATGTTGGCGGTAGCTATTCGCTGACCCGCAATCTGGACGTGACCGCCGGTGTCCGGATCAATAACGAGCGCGACCGGATGGCACCACTGACCGACAATCGTCAGGACAGCCAGGCGGTCTATGTCGGAACCCAGTTCCGCTTCTAATAAATATAATCAGCACAAAGCATCGATCGCCGCCCAGCCATGGGTCAGGCGGCTTTTGCGTGCCCGATAGCGCCGCTGGTTCATGCCACCCAGAAATATGACTGCGCCGTTGCACAAGGCGGCCAGGTACCGGACCTGTGCATGATTCAGCGGACGCTGGCCGGGGTGTGACCGGGTTGCAAAAATTGGCGACAGAAAGAAAATGTCAGCGCCAGAGCGGTTGGCCTGCCGGATTTCCCGGGCATCATGGACCGGCGCGCTGTGCAGCAGTCCAGCCATTGCGGACCGCCGCGGCAAACGACCGTGGACGCCGTCGGCGCGCCAGCGCCTGGCCAATGCCGGTGATCCGGCCAGAAACACTATATGTCCGCGCCGCCGGGCAAGCCTTTTGACCGTTTCAAAACGCTCCCGGCGCAAGCGCTCCGGCATATGATAGTGACGAAAGACAATCCCGCTGCGGCGCGGCAGTCGCTTGATCGCATGTTCAAGCAGCGCATCATTTCGCTCGTCGGTGAACAACCATATCCGGGGCAGCGTCGACCTTCTCGAGTTCGACAAAACGGGGCAGGGCTGGTCTCGCAACATAAGCAGGCCTATAGACGCATGCTCGACGAAAGAGAATGATTGAGAGAGATACACCCTTGGCAAACCCACCACTTGAGGACATCCGCAGCAAGATCGAAAAGGCCGCCCGCATTGCGGATCGCAAGCCATCCGATATTGCCCTTATCGCCGTATCGAAAACCCGCAGCAGCGATGAAATCCGGCCATTGCTAGAGGCTGGCCATCGCGTCTTCGGGGAAAACCGGGTGCAGGAAGCGATGGAAAAATGGCCGGGCTTGAAAGCGGACTATCCTGACGTCGAACTCCATATGATCGGTCAGTTGCAATCGAACAAGGCGGCAGAAGCGGTGGCGCTTTTTGACTTTATCCATTCGCTCGACCGACTGTCTCTGGTCAAGGCGCTTGCGAAGGAAATGGACCGGCAGGATCGCCGTATAGGCTGTTTTCTGCAGGTCAATATCGGCGAAGAATCCCAAAAAGGCGGCTGCGACATCAAGGCCGTTCCCCAACTGCTGGAACAAGCCCTGAAAGCGGGCATTCCTGTGGCTGGCCTGATGGCGGTCCCCCCGGACAATGTTAACCCGGTTCCCTATTTCGCGCTGCTCGCCAAACTGGCACGCGACCATGACCTCGAGGGGCTCAGCATGGGCATGTCGGGCGATTTTGAAAGCGCGATCAAGCTCGGTGCTACCCATATCCGGGTCGGCACGGCCCTCTTTGGCGCGCGGGCCACACTGACTGTATAGTTAGCTCTCGGCTTTTTTTTCGCCGTTCTTTTCACTTTCTTTCGCCGCTCGGTCGGCTTTGCGCTCTTCCGGCGTGTCGGCCGCAACATAGCTGATCACGACATCACCATCTTCGATCACCGGCCGGGAATCGGTGGCAAAGAATAACAGCCGCCGGTCCGGCTTGAAAACGGCCAGCGGTTCTTCGCCTTCCTCCAGATTTTTGCGATAATCTTCGGCGGTGAATTTCTCGGTGATATTGGTTTTGCTGAATCGCCAGCCAGCCAGATCACGGTCGAGCAATGTGCCAAAATCGGCGCCGGATTCGAATAATAGGCGGCCATGGCCGACCCGGCTTTTGCTCTGGCTATCATTGGCCAGTCGGCTGATCTGTTCATAGCCCATTTCCGGGCCGAGATCGGCGGTGATCAGCTGGTTCTGACTGTCATTGTCGGTCGCAGCGATAAGATGCTGATATTCACCCATGTCGATATTGTCGTCATGCGCCTCTTCGAGCACATCACCGTGGCGGATCGCCAGGCCTTCGCTATGGGCGCGGCGCAGCGCGAATTTGCTATTGTCCGTGATCAGCACGTCGATATCGAGAGATTTCAGCATTTTGCCCAGGGCAATCGACCAGCGATTGGCACCGGCGATCAAAATACCTTCGCCTTTCCCTTCCGAAATTCCCAGTCGCTCGGCGACCCATGAAGCGGAAAAGCCATGCGCAAAAATCGTCGCGATCACGACGGCAAAGCTGAGCGGAACCAGCGCTTCGGCGCCCGGAAAGCCGTGATCGACGAGGCGAATCGCAAACAGACCGGTGATCGCGACCGCGACGATACCGCGCGGGGCGATCCAGGCGATAAACAGGCGCTCGCGCCACGGCACCGAACTGAACAATAGCGCGACCAGCACCGACACGGGTCGCACCACGAACAGCAGCAATATCAGGAAAATGACAAATTGCGGCCGGAACTGCTGCACCGTTTCCCAGTCCAGCGTCGCGGAAAGAATGATGAAGACGCCGGAAATCAGCAGCACTGCCAGATCTTCCTTGAACCGGTAGAGCGCCTGGCTGGAATAGATTTGCCGGTTGGCCATGACGATGCCCATCACTGTAACCGTGATCAGGCCGGTTTCATGCTTGATCAGATCGGCGATGACGAAACCGGCGATCACCGTCACCAGCAGAAAGGGTGCCTTCAGATATTCCGGAACCAGCCCTCGGGGAAACAGCCAGGTGACCGCGAAGCCAAGCCCTGCGCCGATCAATCCGGCAACGAAGCTTGCGGCAAGCACATCCATGCTGATCACGGCGATATTGGCATTGGCGCCTTCGTAAGTGATATAGGCATAGATGCCGACGGCCAGCAGTGCGCCAATCGGATCGTTGACAATGCCTTCCCATTTCAGGATGTTGCGCACCCGCGACGGCACGCGCAGCGTGCGCAGCATCGGACCAACCACGGTAGGACCGGTGACGATCATGATGCCGCCGAGCAAGGCTGATATTTCCCAGGACAGGCCGGCCCCATAATGCGCCGCACCGGTGCCCAGCGCCCAGGCTATCGGCCCGGCAATGAACACCATCGCCAAGACTGCGCCGCCCGCCTGTCTCAGTTCGCGGAAGTTCAGGCTTAGTCCGCCTTCAAACAGGATGACCGCGACCGCCAGTTTGATGATCGGTTCCTGCAGCGCGCCAAAATCGCGAGCGGGATCGATGATGCCGAGCACTGGTCCGGCGATAATGCCGACGATCAGCATCAGCGCAATGGCCGGACGACCGGTCCGCCAGGCAATCCATTGCGCGCCGATCCCGAGCAGGCCGATCAGCGCAATTTTCACCATTAAAGAGTCAACTATTTCCATGATCTTTCCTTGGCGGCTTTTCCGGGCTTATGCAAAAAACTTTCTCGAGCTTGTGGTTCAGCAATTGCCGAAATGATCGATCGCTTCTTCAATAGTGCAATAAATGGCGGCAAGTTCCTCCAGAGTGATACAATATGGTGGCATGATGTAGATCGTATTGCCCAGTGGCCGAAGCAATATGTTGCGATTCCGGAAAAAGCCCAGAAGTTGCGGGCCCAGATCGGACATATAGTCGCCGGCATCATCGTCGATTTCCAAGGCCAATATCGTTCCGCACTGGCGCAATCCGCTGATGTTCGATTTTTGCTTCAGCCTGTCTGCAAAGGCGTGATGCGAGGCGATGATGCCGTCGATCCGCTGCTGAACCGGCTCGTCGCGCCAGATAGCGAGATTGGCATTGGCCGCCGCGCAGGCAATCGGATTGGCGGTAAAGCTGCTCGAGTGGAAAAACATCTGCGCGCGATCTTTTGAAAAATGCGCCTGATAAATCGCATCGCTGGCGGCGGTCACCGCCAGCGGGATGACGCCGCCGGTCAGGCCCTTGGCCATGCACAATATATCCGGCTCGACGCCCGCCTGTTCGCAGGCAAAGACGGTGCCGGTGCGACCCCAGCCGGTCATCACTTCGTCGGCGATGAACAGGACATCATGTTCACGGCAGATCGCTGCCATTTGTGCCAATATTGCCGGACTGTAGGTTTTCATGCCGCCCGCGCCGAGAATCAGCGGCTCGACGATCAGCGCCGCCGGCGGATTCTCGCTATCTTTGCAAAAGGCCTCCAGCTGGTCGAGCGTTTGCTGTTCCGCGCCGGCTTCCGGGAAGGCTATGGTGCCGACGTCAAACAGCAGCGGTGCATAAGCCTGATTGAACACGCCGCGCGCGCCAACCGACATCGCGCCGATCGTATCGCCATGATAGCTATGCTCCATGACCAGGATTTTCTGGCGCGCTTCGCCGCGATTATGCCAATAGCCCAGCGCCATTTTCAGCGCCACTTCGACCGCGGTCGAACCGCTGTCGGAAAAGAAAATATGGTCGAGCGAATCAGGTAGAAAATCCGCCAATCCCTCGGCCAGTTCGCGAGCCGGTTCGTGCGTCCAGCCGGCAAAGATGATCTGGTCCAGCCGGGCGCTCTGATCCTGAATCGCGGCGACAATCCTGGGATGGCAATGGCCATGGGTCTGCACCCACCAGCTCGATATCGCGTCAATGATCCGGGTGCCGTCCGCCTGATAGAGGGACGCGCCTTCGGCCCGCGCGATTTCCGGGATCGGTTCGCCGAGCCCATGTTGGGTGAACGGGTGCCAGATATTGATGCTCATGATGAAAAGTCCGCAATGTTGAAATGCGACTCAAAGGCCGCTGCCAGCGATTCTGGCGAAAGCCGGTCGATCCACGGCAGTCGCCCGAGATGGCGCACATTGCCGATCCGGCAAATGGTCTGCTCGCTATCGACATTTTCTTCGCCGATGAAAGCCATCCCGTGAATGATCACGCCGCGGCTGCGCAAAGCCGCGATCGTCAACAGGCTGTGGTTGATGGTTCCCAGCCTGGTCGAGGCGACGATGATTACCGGCAGCGCCCAATCGGCAAAGAGATCGGCAAATAGCAATTGCGGATTGACCGGGACCAGCGCACCGCCCGCGCCCTCGATGATCAGCGGGCCGTCGACCTGCGGGATGACAAAATCGCGCAGCTCAATGGCAATGCCCTCCTGCGCCGCCGAAAAATGCGGCGAGGCGGGAATTTTCAACCGGAATCGTTCCGGCAATATCCGGGCAGGATCGACGCCGCCGATCCGCGCGACGGTCTCGCTGTCGGTTCCGTCCGCCAATCCGGCCTGGACCGGTTTCCAGTAGCTGGCGCCCAGTGCCGCTGTCAGCGCCGCGGCAAAAACGCTTTTGCCGATATCGGTATCGGTACCGGTGATGACAAATGTCCCGCTCATGCCGCCTCGGCCAGAGTCAGTGCCTCGCGCAATGCGGTCGAGAGATCCCGAATATCGTCCTGTGTCACGTTCAGGGTCAGCGAAATGCGCAGGCGGGCGGTTCCGGCCGGCACCGTCGGCGGACGAATGGCACGGACATCAAACCCCTGGCCCTGCAGCCTTTGCGCCACGGCCACGGCCAGCCGGTCTTCGCCGAGAATCACCGGGAATATCTGGCTATCCTGTCCGTCGCTGAGGCGCAGGCCGGCAAAACAGCGGCGGGCAAGCGCGATATGATCCGCAAGTCCGGTCTGCAGCGACGGGTTGTCGGCGATATGGGCAATCGCCTGATGGGCCAGATGCGCGGTTAGCGGGCTGGGCGCGGTGGAAAAGATCAAGGGCCGGGCACGATTGATGAAAAATTCGCGCAGGATTTTCGCCATGGTCAGCAGCCCGCCTTCGCCGCCCAGCGCCTTGCCGCAGGTGCGGAGGATGATGACATTTTCCCGTCGGCCAATATCGCCGGACAGGCCAGTGCCGCCTTCGCCAAATATCCCCACGGCATGGGCTTCGTCGATCACCAGCATCGCATCATGCGCATCGGCAATCTGCGCGAGATCGGCCAGCGGTGCCCGGTCGCCGTCCATGCTGTACAGACTCTCGACCGCGATCCAGACGCTGCCGGTACCGCCGCCCGCGCGCCACGTCTGAATCTCCTGTTCCAAAGCATTGCAATCATTATGCGCAAAGGCTCTGAACCCGGCGCGCCCCAGCTTCATGCCGTCATGGACGCTGGCGTGGATAAGCTCGTCATATAATAGCAAATCGCCATTTTGCGGCAAGGTTGCGAACAGCGCCGTGTTGGCGGCAAAGCCGGAGCCGAAGAACAGGCTCGCTTCGGCACCATAATGGGCGGCGGCAAAATCCTCGAGCGCTTCATGTTCCGGATGATTGCCGCCAAGCAGCCTTGATCCGCCCGATCCGTGGGCGACACCATTGGCGATGGCGGTCTGCGCGGCATTTTTCAGGAACGGGCTGCGGGCCAGCCCGAGATAATCATTGGAAGAAAAATCCTTGCCCGCCGGCCTTGAGAGCTGCCGCTTGCGTCCTGCCTTTTCCAGCGCAGCAAGCTGGTCGCGATAGGGTTTGAATCGATCCATCACCCGGCCGTTAGCAGTCACTCGCCGGTGCTGGCCAGAGGCAATGCAAACTGTCGGTCATCAACTTTTTCTATCACCCTGTCGGCAAAGGGCAGCGGGAAGCGTACCGGCTTGTCCTTGAGACCGATGATCGCCTCTGCCGGTCCGCCGACGCAGGCTTCGATCGCCGGATCATGCGCCGCCATGCCGCCGGTCAGCGCTCCGAAAGCGGGCAATATCAGATGATGGCGGCCACGGACGAAACAGCGCCGCGAAACATCGCGGCCGCGCACGGCAATGCGGACCTTGGGATGATAATGGCCGGATATTTCCGGCAAATGGCTGTTCGCCGTGGCCTCATGCCTGAGCGCCAGACCCTCGCCGGTCCACTCGTCGACCACCGAACCGCCCCACAGGCCCGCGACATCGCGGTCATGATTGCCGGTGATCCAGATCCACTCCAGCGCGCCGGTCATTGTCGTGAGCTGCCTTGCCGCTTCCGCTTCCAGCCGCGCTTCACCGCCGCCATCATGATAATTGTCGCCGAGGCAGAAGACCGTCGTCGCACCCGTTATAGCGACCAGATCGGCCAGCTCTTCGAGCGTCGCCTGACTGTCATAGGGTGGCAGCATCTGACCCTGCCGCGCATAGAAGCTCGCTTTTTCCAGATGCAGATCGGCGACCAGCAGGGCATTTTTCGCTGGCCAATAGAGCGCGGCCGGAGCCACGATATCAAAGCGATGTTGGGCGAACAGAAGGGGAACCATGGCGCCGCTATGCGATGAACATCATCGCTATGCAAGCCACCGGGTTGGAATTTCTCGCGCAGCCGCACTATATGCGCTCCCATGACCGAATCTCTATCTGCCGTAAAAGTCGCCGCGCTCTATCATTTTGCCGTCGTTGACGATCCCGCCGCCCTGCGTCTGCAGGTGCTTGCGCTATGCGAAGAGCATGGCCTCAAGGGTACGATCCTGCTCGCTCATGAAGGAATCAACGGCACCATCGCCGGTGCGCCGGATGCGATTGATGCGGTGATTGCCAGGCTGCGGTCGCTGCCGCGATTCGCCGATCTCGAGGTCAAATATTCCGAGGCCAGCACGATGCCCTTCCTGCGGATGAAGGTCCGGCTGAAGAAGGAGATCGTCTCGATGGGCGTCAAGGGTGTCGATGCTGCGACCGAAAAGGGCACTTATGTCGACCCTGCGGACTGGAACGCGCTGATCGCCGACCCCGACACGATCGTGATCGACACGCGCAACGCCTATGAAGTGGCGATCGGCAGCTTTGCCGGGGCGATCAATCCCAATACCGAATCCTTCCGCGACTTCCCCGCATGGTTCGACGACTTTTCCGAACAATTGCGGCAGGACGCGGACAAGACACCGAAGATCGCGATGTTCTGCACCGGTGGCATCCGCTGCGAAAAAGCCACCGCCTATGTCAAGGCGCAGGGCTTTGACGATGTCCAGCATCTCAAGGGCGGCATATTGAAATATCTCGAACATGTGCCCGAAACCGACAGCCTCTGGCAGGGCGACTGCTTCCTGTTCGACCAGAGAGTCGCCGTCGGCCACGGGCTGGTCGAAGCCGATTATGGCCAATGCTATGCCTGCCGGATGCCGCTGAACGCTGCCGACCGCGCCTCGCCCGATTATATTCCCGGCGAAGCCTGCCCGCATTGCATCGACCAGCGGACCGACGAACAGCGCGCCCGCTATCGCGAACGCCAGCGCCAGGTCGAGAAAGCCGCCGCCGAGGGCAGGCAGCATCTCGGCACCGAATGACCGCCTTGACCGAAATGCCGGTCCTCTACAGTTTCCGGCGCTGCCCCTATGCGATGCGCGCAAGAATGGCGCTGCTGGTCAGCGAAATCCCGGTCCGCCTGCGCGAAGTCGTGCTGCGCGACAAGCCCGACGAAATGATCGCCGCCTCGGCCAAGGCAACGGTTCCGGTGCTGGTGCTTCCCGATGGACAGGTCATCGATGAAAGCCTGGCGATCATGCACTGGACGCTGGGTCGCAACGACCCGCAAAACTGGCGGCAGGGAAGCGCTGCCGAAACGGAATTGATCGCCGAAGCCGATGGTCCGTTCAAAGATAATCTCGACCGTTATAAATATCCCGTCCGCTACGACGATGTCGACCCGCTGGACCATCGTGCCGGGGGACTGGTCTTTCTCGAGAAACTCGATGGTCTGATTCAGGAGTCGGGGCAACTGATGGGAGCGAAGCCTACTTTAGCCGACCACGCCATATTCCCCTTCGTCCGCCAGTTCGCCAACCATGACCGTAGCTGGTTCGACCAATTGCCGCTGCCCGCCTTGCAGCAATGGCTCGGCGATCATCTTGCGTCTGCGTTATTCACCACGACGATGGTGGAATATCCGCAGTGGCAGAGCGTTGATGCGGAACCGGTTTTTGCTTTGGAAGTGGCGGCGTAGCGCGGGCGAAGCCATCGTTGTTCCGGGATTGTTACTCCGGTTAGCGCTATCCGGACTCGCACAAAGCCACAAAGACGCAAAGCATCACGAAAAGGCAGAGGGATTGCGCTGTATCTTATAGCCTTCGTGGCTTTGTGGCTTCGTGCGAGCCTGACCATTGCTACGTCATGCCGAAAAGCTGACAGCGAGGACCCGGTTTGTTTTCTGTGACCTTTGCCCCGAAGCCTCAGATTTCCAGCATTTGTGGACCGGGAGCCGGTCGCCGAGTGTGACCTTCCATCTCTCCATCCTCTATTCAGATTGTCAAAGAGCCCGTCCCGCGCCTGTCGCGGGAGCGGTGGCGACAATAAGCGATCGGCGTGGGTGTAGGAAAGCGCCTTGATCAGATCCCAACGCGAAGCTTGAGCCCGACCCGCGTATCCGGCGCGGCATCCGACAGGCCGACGGCGCCATCGACGCCGATCCGGACCGAGCGGGTCAGATTGGTGCCGAACCCCATATTGATGCTCTGGCGGTCGCCAATGCTCGATGAAGCGGACTGTTCATAGGAATAAGCGGCGGTCAATGAACTGCTCTTGCCGAGCAGGAGCTGGCTCCCGGCGGTTCCTGACAGGATATTGCGGGTTGCGAAATTATCCGGCTCTCCGATGATCGTATAGCCGGCGCCGACGAACGGCACGACCGCGCCCATTTTCTTCGAGAGCTGGCCGGAAACGCCATAGTCGACCTTGCCGGTTCCGAGGCCTTTCTCCCGCGAAGCGGTCGGGACCTTGACCGATGCTCCGATGCTGGCGTCGACGCCCGAGACGGGCAGCTGATAGGCGGCGTTGAGCGAAAGGTCCCCGATACCCTCGCGCTTCACCTGATCCGTCCGAGAGCCGTTCGAGGACAGCAGAGGCGTGCCGAACAGCCCGCCCTGGTTGATGATCACCTCCTGGGGGGCGGTGGAGCTGATATAGGGGAGCGAGGCGGACGCGCTGAACCGGCCTTTGCTCATGGCCACGCCGGTGGTCGCGAAGCTGGTCCTGTAGTTCAGGCCCTCGCCGACATCCCCTTCAACATGCTCAATGCCCGCAAGCAGATGGAACCGGGTCTCGTCCTGGACGCTGCCATGCTCTTCAACGCTGCTATCCTGCGCGAGCGAGGGACTGGCGGCGGCGAGAAATATCGGCAGAATAAGATAGATGCGCATGATGGGTTCGCTCCTTGAAGATATGGCAAGCGGCTGGGTGCTTGCCCTGTCTGAAGGGAACGAACGGGACCGGCGGTTTAATCCATTTTATTTTGGGAAAGTCGTTTTGGGCCAGGTTTTGACAGATTTTGCGGGTGTCCGACCTGATATCGCGACGCTAACCGGTCAGGATTTGATCCGGCTGTTGCGCGGCTCGTCGACATGCAGCCGGGCATTTCTGGGGGTCAGGAAATGGATTTTCCGTTTGGGAAAGTCGATCGCGACCTGATCAAATTTGCGCAGCACGTCCATGCCCATCAGCAAGGTCGGCTGGTTGGCCAGACCGAAGCGTTCGAACGGTGGTGCATCGGCGAAGGCCACCGACAGGCTGTCAAAACGGGCGCGGCCGATGCGAAAATCGCGCAAGCGGCCAAATTCCACGCCCAGCGTATCGCCGGTGACAGCGATCAGCAGCTTGTCATCGCCCAATTCTTTCGCGCGTCTCAGCAATCGCTTCTGCAACACCGCATTGCCGATGGAAATCTGCGCCCCGGTATCGACGATGACGTTGACCTTGACCCCGGAAATCGTCGCATCGGTGAAGATCAGCTGGCCGGACCGCCGTTTGGCGGTGACCACGATTTCCCTTGAACTTGGTCGGCTGCGTTCTTCGTCGGCATCTTCGATGAAAATCTGGTTCAAGACGAAATCGAACAGGATGCGCTGGTCCTGCAAACCATCGAGGCCCAATATGCCATCGGCGCCGATGTGCCGGGCGGCCAAGACCGGCGAAATCAGGCCTTCATAGCTTTTCTGACCCAGGGTCAGGCTGGGCACATAGACCATGTCGACCATGCTGGTGCCGGCAATGCTCATCAATTCCGCCGGATCTTCGCCTTCCAGCGCCAGCCGGTCGGCAATTCTGCGCGAAATCACGGTCCGTTCTGCGCCGGCGTCGATAACGAAGGCAAAGGGTCCCTTGCCCTCGATACTGACCGGCACGGTCATCCGTTCGGCGCGGTCTTCGTCGAGATCGACAATTTCGCCTTCGGGATTGATCAATCTGCCCGGCTCAACCAGCTGGCCGAAGGGCACCGGATAGGCCAGCGCCAGAACCGACGCCAGAACGGCGGGCATGCTAGTCAGAAATGCGGACATGGTCTCTCCCGTGCGATTTCCCCGGACACGTCAGCATAGTTTCGCGCCCGGCCATTGCCAGAACGATATCATGGACCGACGTCCTGCCTCGACCAACAACCATATTATGCATCCTCCGGAATCAGAAAATAGATTTTGCGGTTGGCAAAATCGATCGCCACCCGGTCAAATTTCCGCAACGCATCCATGCCCAGAAACAGCGCCGGTTTCTTGTCCAGTTGCAAAGCCTTGAACGGCGCAATATCAGCAAAAGCGATCGGGATGATGCCAAAGCGCGCCCGGCCGATCAGCAATTCCTCGGCGACGCCATAATCGGCCTGCACCGAGCGGCCGGTGACATCGACGAGACTGGTCTGCACCATTGCCGAAGATTTCAGGCGCAAGCGTCTTTGCAGCGCCTTGTTGCCGATCGACAGTTGACCGCCGGTGTCGATGATCACGCTGGTTTGCACCCCGGCAATGGTGGCGTTGGTGAAGATCAATTGTCCGGAACGCCGTCTTGCCGTCACCACGATTTCGCGGCGCGACCGGCTTTTCAGCGGCTCGCTGGTGTCCTCGACGGAAATATGGCGCGCGACAAAATCGAACAGGATCCGCTGCCCCTGCAGGCTGTCGAGACCGAGCACCCCGTCGGCGCCGATATTGGCGGCGCGGAATGTCGGCGAAATCAGGCTCTCATAGCTGCGCTTGCCAAGCGTCAGGCTGGGGACAAACACGGTCTGCACCACGGTGCTGCCCGCCAGCGCCACGATCGTGACTTCATCCTCGATATCCAGCGCTAGCGCGCCGGCAATTTCCTTGGACAATATCGTCCGCTGCGATGCGGTATCGATGATGAATTCATAGGGCCCGCCCTTGTCGATCCGGACCAAGACGGTCATCCGTTCGAGCCGATCCTGCGCAATCGCAATCTGTTCGGCATCGGGCTGCAGAAACTGGTCGGGCAAGCTGTCGGCAATAGTGGCTTCGGTCTCCGGTTCCACCGGAACGGACGGCGCGATCTGAGCCGCGAACAGCGACGCACAGACGGGAAACAGCATTGTCGAACAAGCCATTTCATCACTCTACGCCAAAAACCAAATTCGTCCTAATCCTGAGCGACATTGCACTCCGTTCTAGTCCATTTTCATCGCTTCGTTGATCAGCGATTCCGCCTCGATCAGCAACGCATCGTCGGTTGCGCCCTGGGCGACATGTTCGCGCCCGATCATCACCAACAACGGCACCGCAAGCGGGCTGACCCGGTCCAGATCGACATGAATCATCGAACCGGCGGCGCGGTCGAGCAGATCGCCCAGCCGCCCGACATCGGTCATCCGCGCCCTGGCATCCGCCCAGGCGGCCTGCATCAGCACATGGTCGGGCTCATATTTGCGCAGCACGTCGAATATCAGATCGGTCGAGAAAGTGACCTGCTTGCCGGTCTTGCGCTTGCCCGGATGCTGACGTTCGACCAGACCGCTGATCACCGCCACCTCGCGGAACGCGCGTTTGAGCAGATGCGATCCCTCGACCCAGTCGAAAAACTCGTCCTCCAATATATCGGCGCTGAACAAGGCCCCGGGATCGCTGACCGGCTCGACGCTGAAGCAGGCCAAGGCATAATCATTGGCGACAAAGCCGATCGGTTTGAGTCCGCGATCCTCCATCCGCCGGGTCAGCAACATGCCGAGCGACTGATGCGCATTCCAGCCTTCAAAGCTGTAGGCGACCATATAATGCAGCTGCTTGTGCGGAAAGGTCTCGACCAGCAATTGCCCCGGCTCGGGCATCACCGAGCGATGGTCCTGCATCTCCAGCCATTCGCGGACATCATCGGGGAAGCGCCCCCAGCCGGCCCGGTCGGTCAGAAAGCCGCGCACCCGGTCCGACAAATGGGTGGTCAAGGGCAGCCGGGCACCGGAATAGCTCGGGATCATCGCCGCCTTCTTCGAGGCCCGGACGATGACATCGCTGCTGTCCATCTTGATCAGCTCGAGGCTCAGGCCGGCAAAGAAAAATGTGTTGCCGACCGACAGCATGGCGGCAAAACTCTCCTCGACCTTGCCGAGGTTGCGGCCGTTCTTGAACCGCACATTCATCATCGCCGCGTCGACGATGATTCCGGCGTTGAGCCGGTGCTGGGCGGCAAATTTCGGGTGGGTCAGGCTCCAGACGCCCGTCGCATCCCGGCGCAGACGCTTGAACTTGTCATAGGCCTTGAGCGCATAGCCGCCATCGCGGGTGAAATTCAGCACCCGCTCAAACTGCTCTCTGGTCAGGGCGCTATAGGGCAGGGCCGATTGCACCTCGTCGAGCAGATCATCCTCCTGAAATGGCCCCGCGCAGGCGCAGCTTATGATATGTTGGGCCAGCACATCCAGCCCGCCGGGTCGAAAGGGCTCGCCGTCGCGCCGGCCCTCATTGACCGCATCCATCGCCGCCTGCGCCTCGAGATATTCAAAGCGATTGCCGGGTACCAGCAGCGCCTTGGATGATATGTCCAGCCGGTGGTTGGCGCGACCGATACGCTGCAGCAAGCGCGAGGATCCCTTCGGCGCCCCCATCTGGATGACGCAATCAATATCGCCCCAGTCGACCCCGAGATCGAGCGAGGCGGTGCAGACCAGCGCCCGCATTACCCCTGACGCCATGGCGTTCTCGACCTTGCGCCGTGCTTCCTTTGACAGGCTGCCGTGATGGATACCGATGGCGAGATTTTCGTCGTTGATGTCCCACAGTTTCTGGAAGGTTAGCTCGGCGAGAAAGCGGGTGTTGCAGAAGATCAAGGTCATCCGGTTGTCGCGGATCTGCTGCATCACCTGCGGAATCGCATAAGCCCCGGCATGGCCCGACCAGGGCACGCGCACCGGATCGCCCTCCGGTGTTTCCGGCAGCATGATCGACAGATCTGCAGGCGCGCCCTCCGCGCCGCGCACATGAGCGACAGTATCGATATCGCCATAAGGCGCGAGCCAGGCGCGAAAATCATCCGGTTCGGCAACCGTCGCCGACAGCGCGACCCGCTGCGTCACCGGGGCAATTTTCTGCAGCCGCGCCAGGGACAAAGCGAGCAGATCGCCGCGCTTGCCGGTGGCAAAGGCGTGCACTTCGTCGATCACCACTCGCCGGAGACCCGCAAACAGGGTGAAACTTTCCTTCTGACTGAGCAGCAGATTGAGCGATTCCGGCGTGGTCAGCAAGATCTGCGGCGGCTTCACCCGCTGGCGCGCCTTGCGATTGGCCGGCGTATCGCCGCTGCGGGTCTCGACCGTGATCGGCAGCCCCATTTCCTCAATCGGCGTCAGCAGGTTGCGCTGGACGTCCACCGCGAGCGCCTTGAGCGGCGAGATATAGAGCGTGTGGAGATTGTTCCGTTCGTGCTGAGCTTGTCGAAGGGCCGGGCCTGACGCAACCGACCCTTCGACAGGCTCGGGGCGAACGGATGCCGCATCTTCAACCAGCTCAACCAGCGTCGGTAAAAATCCGGCCAGTGTCTTGCCCGCGCCCGTCGGAGCCGTCAGCAAGGCATGACGTCCCGCCCGCGCCGCCGCGAGCATCGCCAGCTGATGCTCCCGCACCGCCCAGCCGCGCGACGCGAACCAGTCGGTCAGGATCGGCGGAATTTTGTCATCGGCCATTGCGCGCGAATGGCGCTTTATTGCTATTGTTTCAACTCCGCCATCAGCCCGAATAGCTGAACCACATCCGGCGCAGCGCTATCACCCGAATATTCCCGGTACAGCGTCGAAACATTGACCGCGATCCGTTCGGCGTCGCCCCAGCTGGAAAAATCGCCAAGTCTGATGTCATGCGCGGCATCGCGCACCGACAGCCCTGCGTCATAGCGCTTGCGCGCTTCCTGATCGATATAGCGCAGATAGTCCTGCACCCTTCGGACGCCATGCACATCGGTAATCGGGCCGTGGCCCGGGACGATGGTTTCGGCCTTGAGATCGATAATCAGGTTGCAGGCGGCAATCCAGTTGGCGACCGGCCCCGCCCACATGATCGGCGTACCCTCGATGAACAATATGTCGCCGGTAAAAATGGTCTTGTCGTCCGGCACATGGACCATGACGTCTCCCGCCGTATGCGCGGGACCGACTTCGATCAGATCGACCTTTATGTCGCCGACCGTCAGGCTATATTCGCCACTGAAGGTCTGGGTTGGCAGTTTCTCCTCGACATCGGTGAAATCAAAGCTGCCAAAAATATCGACCAGATATTGCCCGGCCGGCCCCATCGCCCTTGCCTGCGCCATGATCGCAGCCAGCTGGCTGGCGGGCAGTTCGGACATTTCCCGCGCGCTGGCCTCCGAGGCAATCACCTCGGCCTTGTGACAGCAGCCATTGCCATGGGTGTGATCACCATTGGCATGGGTGTTGACGATGATGCCAATATCATCCGCGCCGACACCGGCTGCTTCCGCCATGACGCCAAGCATCTCGCGAGTCAGCCGGGCGTCAAAAAGCGTATCGACGAGCAGGGATTGGCCGCCATCGGTGATCAGGCCGGCATTGGACCAGCCCCAGCCGCCGTCGGGCTGGAGATAGGCGTAAAGACCGTTGCCGGTTTCAACCAGTCCTTTTTCAAAGGGATATGCCGTCATCTTTTTCCCACCCTTCTGTGCCGCTTGTGATTCATTGTCGCAGCTTTGCAAAGATTTGAACAGAGCAGGCGTGCAAGATGATCGATAATTTGGCAACGCCTGCGGTATCGGGAGCACCGGGCATCGACAGCGGGCAGATGTTTGACGAGCAACTGGTCCGGCCATCGCGCCTGATCCTTGCCCGGCCCGCAATATTCCCGTATCTGGCGGTGAGAGAGATTTCAACGCGGCAGACCCAATAAGAGCGACAAAAAATGGACAATCGGGAAACATCAAGAAAACGCGTCGAATGGGGCTTTCTGATCGCACTTCTGGTGATTGTCACGCTGGCATTCGCGGTCCTGATCGAACCGTTTTTTGGCGCCATCGTCTGGGGCGTTGTCGTCGCTGTGCTTTTCCGCCCGGTCTATGAACGGCTTCTGACCTATCTCCCCGGGCGGACCAATATGGTCGCGGGGATCACGCTGATCCTGATATTGCTGCTGGTCGTGGTACCGGCGATCCTGCTCGGCATGGCGCTGGCCCAGGAGGCCGCGAGCCTTTACCTGCGGATAGAGCAGGGTGACATCGATTTCGGCGCGGTGTTCGAGGCGTTTGAAAATTCCCTGCCCCACAGGATGCAGGCCCAGCTGGCCGCATATGGCTATGACGATTTTGCGATCATCAGGGCAGAGATTGAACAATCCATTGCCGCGATTCTCGAATTTCTGGTGACCCAGTTGCTGAGCGTCGGTCAGGGCGCGTTCCAGTTCATGCTGGGCCTTGGCGTGATGCTCTACCTGACCTTTTTCCTGCTGCGCGATGGCCGCGCGCTGACCGAGCGGATCGGCGATATGATTCCGCTGGAGGAGAAAAAACGCCAGATCCTGATGGAAAAATTTCTGGTTGTGATCCGGGCGACGATCAAGGGCAGCCTGATTATCGCGATCATCCAGGGCAGTCTCGGCGGCCTGATATTCTGGGCCCTGGATATCCGCGGCGCTTTGCTATGGGCGGTTTTGATGGGCATGTTTTCCCTGATTCCCGCAATCGGCACCGGATTCGTCTGGGTGCCGGTTGCGCTCTTTTTGCTGGTCACCGGCAATGTCTTGCAGGGTATCGTGCTGATCATCAGCGGTGTGTTCGTGATCAGCATGGTCGACAATCTCGTGCGTCCGATCCTGGTCGGGCGGGACACGCGGATGCCCGACTATGTTGTGCTCATCTCCACTCTCGGCGGGCTACAACTATTCGGGATCAATGGCATTGTGATTGGCCCGTTGGTGGCAGCCCTGTTCATCGCGATCTGGAGCATTTTTTCGGATATGCATCAGGACTCCGGGCCACTGGGCAAGGCTAGCGAATAGGTTCGCAGCGGCCCGCCTCATCCGCCATCGCGATCATCGAGCGGGCATGGCGCAAGGCAACCGCGTGATGGTCGTGGCCATAGCCGCCGCCCAGGGCGCTGGCGACGGGGATGCCCCGGTCACGGGCCCGGCAGATCACCATCCGGTCGCGCTGTTCCAATCCGCGATCGCTCAAGGAAAGTCGTCCCAGCCGGTCGTCCGCATGCGGATCGACGCCGGCCTGATAGAGCAGTAAGTCCGGCCGGAAACCGTCCAGAACTTCATCCAGAGCTGTGTTCAATATCGCTAGATAATCACCATCGCCAACCGCATCGGCTAGGCCAATATCGCGACTGGAGCGGGCCTTGCGAGTTGGGAAATTCCGCTCGCCATGGATCGACAGGGTGAATATATCCTGCCGTCCGGCTAGCAACAGCGCGGTCCCGTCGCCCTGATGCACGTCGAGATCGACGATCAGGATCTTGCGGGCATCGCCCTCCGCCAATAGCCGGTTGGCGGTGATCGCCAGATCATTGAACACGCAAAAGCCGGCGCCGGTGTCGGCCAGAGCATGATGGCTGCCGCCAGCGCTGTTCGCGGCATAGCCATGTTCCAGCGCAAGCTGGGCCGCCAGCCAGGTGCCGCCCGACGTATATTGGACCCGGCTGGCAATTTCCGCAGACACCGGAAAACCGATCCGCCGCTCCTTTTCACGGGGCACAGCGGCGGCCAGCACCTGCTCGACATAGTCCGGATCGTGCACGGCCTCGATCCATTGGCGTGGCATTGGTAAAGGTTCATAGACCCGATGCTGGGGCGCATGGGCACGAATCGCCTCCATCACCAATTGATATTTGTCGAAGACAAAGCTGCCGCTTGTCGGGCGGGGTGCGACATAATCGGAATGGTGGACGATATGGAGCATGGCTATTCTAGCGCGGCTTCCGCAGATGATAGGTCAGGGCCATCGCGATGCAATGGCTGACCGCATCAACGGGCAGTCCGTCTTTGACGTCAAACACCACCGCACGGCTGCTATCAAAATTCAATCTGTCATCATATAGCTGCTTGTAGCGTTCGATCAGATCGGTCTGGCAATGGATATAGAATGCATATTGGTCGGCCGACTTGTTGTGACGATTGATCCGCACCGTTGTGCCGGATCCGGATGCCGAAGTCAGAAACGCCGGCTCTCCCCATTTGAGCATCTCCTCGAGTGGGCCGATGGTAGGATTATCGCTGGCGACATCCAGAACCAGCCGACGAAGCTGTATCAGCTTCTCAGCCAGCTCTTCCGGAAGACCTTCCCATGCGGCGCGCGTTGATTCGGGAATTTCGTCTCTCATCCCGACTCATTATCAGCCGTTGCATGATCTTGTCACGCCCCGCGAATCAATTGCCCAGGCCGTGCGCCGGTCGACTGGTCGAACCGCCGGATAATTTCCCCGGAAACAATGGTGGCGTCATAGCCGGTCGCGCGCTGGTGCAGTCTTTGCCCGCCCGCTGGCAGATCCCGGACAATTTCCGGCAGATGCAATTCCAGGCGATCCATGTCGATGACATTGAGATCGGCTTTGGCACCTGGTTTCAACAGGCCGCGTTGATCCAGGCCGACGGCGCACGCCGCCTTGTGCGACAGCATATGCACCGCTTCCGACAGGTCAAACCGGAAGCCATCGGCTTTTTGCACATATTGTTTGAGCAAATAGGTCGAGTAGCTGGCGTCGCATATCGCGCCATAATGGGCACCGCCGTCACCGAGACCGGGGATGCAATGCGGATGGCTGAGCATTTCATGGGCGCTGGCCAGCGTGCCATTCTCATAATTGCCCAGTGCGGCGAGGAACAGGCCCTTGCCATTCGTGTCCAGCAACCGGTCATAGGCAATTTCCTGCGGCGTACAGCCTTTGGCCGCGGCCTGACCGGCCATGCTCATTTCTTTCGGCGGTGCATAATCCGGCGGATTATCGAGCGGGAACAGCCAGTTCCAGTTGCGGGCCAGCGCGTTGAACGGATGGCCATGTTCAAATTCCTCGCTCAGCAGCGCTTCACGCAGCCCGGGATCGCGCATTGCTGCAACTTGCTGCTCTATGGACAGGTCGGCGATCTTGGCCCAGCTCGGGCAGAGAATGAACGGGTGGACGGTCAGTTCCAGCCCGGCGATCAGACCGATTGGCCGCGGCATGATCTGGGCGGTGGCTTTGCCGCCGGAGGCGTTGGTCCGGTCGAGCATCTCCAGCACCCGGCGCCAGCGCGGCGGGCCGTCATTGCCGGATGCCAGCGTGAAGGTGGCTGGTCGCCCAGACGATTCGATCACCCGCTCGATCACCTTATATTCCTTGTCCCAGCCGACAAAGGCGTCGAGCACGACCTGAAACGTGCCGGTTCCGGCATCCGCCATGCCGCCACAAATCGCTTCCAGCTCGGCGATGTCGGCTTCGAACGTCGGGATGCTGCCGCCATCCGCGGTCTTGTGAATCGATAGCCGCGAGGTGGCAAAGCCCAGCGCGCCGGCTTCCATCGCTTCCCGGCACAGCTTGCGCATCATCGCCAGATCATCGTCATTGGCCGGCTCGCGCGAGGCGCCGCGCGCACCCATGGCGTAAACCCTCAGCGGCGAGTGCGGCAGATAGGCGGCGACATCGATATCGCGTTTTCCCTTGGCCACAACGTCGAGATATTCCGGAAATGTCTCCCAGTTCCAGGGCAGGCCATCGGCCATCACCACGCCGGGAATATCCTCGACGCCTTCCATCACGTTGATCAGCATATCATGATCTGTCTTGCGGCAGGGCGCAAAGCCGACGCCGCAATTGCCCATGATCGCAGTGGTCACGCCGTGTGAAGACGAGGGGCTGAGCTCTTCCGCCCAGATGGACTGGCCGTCATAATGGGTGTGGACATCGACAAAGCCGGGGGTGACGATCCTCCCGGTGGCGTCGATTTCTTCGCGGCCATTGCCGGAAAACTGGCCGATCGCCGATATCTTACCGTCATTGATCGCGATGTCGCCATCGATCAGATCGCCGCCGCTGCCGTCAGCGATGGTCCCGCCGCGGATTACCAGATCATATTCACTCATTCTGCCTTACCTCTCATGCCTTGATCCATATCATGATGCCGCCGATCAGCGAGCCCAGCACGAAAATATATATGGGCGGCATGCTCGCATAGAGCCAGCGCAGTCTTTTTTCCGGAGCCTTGTGATATCCCAGCGCATAGCCGACCCGCATGAACGGCCAGATCAGACCGATAGCCGCTGCCCAATAGGGGCTGACGACATAAGCGAACAGCCACAGGCCGGGCAGGAACAGGACCAGATGTTCCAGCGTGTTCTGATGCGCCCGGACATAGCGTTCATATTCGGGAGGACCGCTGTGCGACGGCACCGCGATTTTAAACCGTCCGCGCGCCAGGCCTGCCATCAGCAACGTAAAATAATAAGCCAGCAAAGCCAGTGCGCTGACGATTGCCACATAAATATACGGGTCCATGATCGCTATTCCCCATCCTTCAATCACTCTGTCCTGAACCAATGATAGCGGCCTGACCATAGTGCATTATGATAAGAAACGGATGCCATGCTGAATCGATGAGGCGAGGGTTGGCTGCTTTTTCCTGTCGGCTCCGGGCAGCTATCGGCCTTGCTGCGCATCATGCCAAGGGGCTAGGCCAAATATTGGGAATATTTCCTACTAGTAGGCATTGCGCGATGATGACTCGTGGCCGATATAGAACTAAGTATCTGAAATATTGCGATATAGTGAAACTGGCACGGCCCATGCAATGCTGTTTCTATCTTCGCTAACCGCAACTGCGAAGCCCTGATTTAAACAAAAAGGAATTTCAAAATGACCAACGTAAACATCCAGAACCATGTCGCCGCCGCTTTTGCCGCTCTTTTCTCAGCCGCCATCTTGGTTGCTGCAAGTGTCGGCCCAGCTGTTCAACATTCCGCTGCCTTGATCGCATAACGCCAACCCGTAGGAAGGAAAAATCATGCCCCGCTTCTCGCTACGTCAGGAAATCGCCGCCGGTTTCGCCGCCATGTTCTGCTCGGCAATTTTCATAATCTCTGCGGTCGGTCCGGGAACCAATGCCGGCGGGACCTTCATTTGATGCCAATAGACCGGAGTGTATCGGTCTATCGGCTGTCGGGGACTAATGCCCGGCCTGCTCGCCCCGCTCCAGCCCCGATAGCGCCAGCTGCTCGTCAATCTGCGCCATCAACCGGTCGAGACCGTCCTGCGATTTCGCTTCGGCCCTGGCGACCAGCACATCCTGGGTATTGCTTGCCCGCAGCAGCCACCAGCCGTCTTCGGTATTGACCCGCGCGCCGTCGGTGTCGTTGACCGCCGCGCCGCTGGCCGAAAGCCGCTCCAGCACTTCATCGATCACCGCAAATTTTCGGCTTTCATCAACCTGAAAACGCATTTCCGGCGTGTTGATCATATCGATCATATCGCTGCGCAACTGGGTGACGCTCTTGCCGATATTGGTTGCCGCCTGAATCAGGCGGATCGCGGCATAAGGCGCGTCGTCAAAGCCATAATAATCATGTTTGAAAAACACATGGCCGCTCATCTCGCCGGCGAGAGGTGAGCCGGTTTCCTTCATCTTCGACTTGATCAGACTATGGCCGGTCTTCCACATCAGCGGCTTGCCGCCCAGCTCCGCGATCCGGTCGTACAAAGCCTGTGACGCCTTGACGTCGGCGATGATCGTTGCGCCGGGCTCGCTTTTCAGCACGTCCTCGGCATAGATTTGCAGCAATTGATCCCCCCAGATCACCCGTCCTTCACCATCAATCGCGCCGATGCGGTCGCCGTCGCCGTCAAACGCCACGCCGAAATCGAGACCTTTTTCCGCGACCAGCGCTTTCAGATCCGCAAGGTTCTTTTCCTCGGTGGGATCGGGGTGATGATTGGGGAAGCTGCCATCGACATCGGTGTAGAGAAGATGATGCTCGCCGGCGCCGCGATCGGTCAGCAGCCTGGTCAATTTCTCGATCACCGGTCCGGCTGCGCCGTTGCCGCAATCCCAGCCGACTTTGAATGCGCCGCCGGTGAAATTCTTCAGCAGGCGCTCGACATATTCATCTTCGATATCGATCCGCTCGAGCGAACCTGTTCCCTGATCCCAGTCACCGTTCGTCGCCATGGCGCCAAGTCCCAATATGTCGGCGCCGAAAAAGGGCCGACCCTGAAACACCATCTTGAAGCCATTATAATTGGCAGGATTGTGGCTGCCGGTAATCATTATGCCGCCCTGGACCATTTTTAGTACAGATTCGGCATAATAAAGCATCGGAGTGGGGCCCATTCCGACAGAAATTGCATTGATTCCGGCATCATTGAGACCCCGGACAAGCGCGTCTTCCAGCATTGGTGAGCTCTCGCGCCCGTCAAATCCGGTGGCAACCGCAGTGCCGCCATCGCGGGCGATCAATGTCCCGAAACCCCGGCCAATGGCATAGGCATCTTCCGCGCCCAGCGTCTCGCCGATAATGCCGCGAATGTCATATTCGCGCAAAGAAGTGGGGTGGAAATTGTGCGAGGTCGGAGCGTTCATGACAGGGGCCTTGGCTGGTTGGATTTGCCGGTGCCTATAGGTTGAAAATGTTGGAAAATCTAGCGCAACCGTTGCTATGCGCCGGGATCGCTACCGACGGCTGGATGCTTCCAGTTCCTCCAATAACAGGTCGCGCGCCCGGTTGATCATCTTCGCCAGCTGCTCGTCCCCGCCATTGTCGGGATGATGTTCCGCCAGCCGTTCTTTCCAGGCGGCATTGATCTCGACAAACCCGGCACCGTCGCTGACTCCCAGCAGCGAGCGCGCCCGGTCCAGTTCGAAATTGCGGGGTTTGCGCTTCGTTTCGACGCCATCGCGCGCCGGTATCAAGATCCGCCAGCCACTGAGAAAGGCTGCACCCGCCAGCATGGCTCCGCCCATGATCCAGCCGCCGCTGCGCAGGAAATTCGCGCCGACCAGGGCAATCACCAGCGCCAGCCACTGGTTGGGGGTCATCCGCTTCGCCTTGCCCGACAATATCAGCCAGGTCAGAATCGCGCCGCCGAATATGAGCAATGGCATCATCGGTCAGGCCACCAGCTTGGGCTTTAAAGGGGCAGGCGTATCGCCGTCGGTTGTCTGTTGGCCGGTTTGCGGCAGCGCGAGATGCTTGATCAGTTCCCGCAATTCCTGCCGCGCCGCCAAATGGCTGGTCGCGAGCCGGCCGAGATGTTTCTTGTCGAGCATCGTCAGGCCCGAAGGGAAAAGCTCGCGGTAAATGACCCGCTCGCTAAGTCCGGGAATCAAGCGGAATCCGACGCGCTGCGACAATTCGGCCAGCGCTGCGACAATCCGTTTCATATTATGCGCCTCGACATACTGGGTCCGGTTTCGCAGCAACACCCAGTCGATCGTTGCGCCATCCGCCTTGGCCCGCGTCTTGCGCGCATCCCAGATCAGTTCAGCGTAAAAACTCAGTTTGCGGACCTTGTAGGTTTCCGGATCCACTTGCCCGATCAGATCGAAATCGACGAAACTGTCATTGATTGGCGTTACCAGCGTATTCGCTCGTGTCGCGACAAAGCGGGCGAATTGGTCATCGCGGCCCGGCGTGTCAAAAAGCAGAAAATCGGACGTCTGTGACATCCGTTCAATCATTTGCTCCAGCCCGGCAAGACTGTCCTGTTCGAACACTTCATAATGCGGCTGTGGAATATCGATATTCAGCCGCTTCATCGTTGCGTCGCGGTTTTCCAGATAGCGGTAAGATGTGCGCTGGCGCGGATCGAGATCGATGATCCCGACCTTGTGACCCTGATAGGCAAGGGCCACTGCAACATGAACCGCGGTGGTCGACTTGCCGGTTCCGCCTTTTTCATTGGCGAAGACGATATGATGCGCATTGCTGGTCACGTTTTGATCGATATCCCTGTTCTTGGCCCTTGCGAAGGCGGATCCACCGTCCCATAGCTTACACGAGCTTTACAGAAAAATCTAAACGCAAAGAGTGATGCATGCAAATTGTTCGACAGCTTGACCCGCTGCGGGACGCTTTGGCGGGGTTTCGCAAAGCCGGTGCCAAAATCGGGCTGGTGCCCACGATGGGCGCGCTGCACGCGGGGCATATGCGGCTGGTGGAAGTGGCGATGGAACAATGCGATGCGGTTGTGGTGTCGATTTTTGTCAATCCAGCCCAGTTCGGTGAGGGAGAGGATCTTGATGCCTACCCGCGTCAGGAAGCCGCCGATGCCGCTCTGCTGGAAGCGGCGGGCGTGGCATTGCTGTGGGCGCCAACGGCGGATCAGGTCTATCCACCGGGCTATGCCACCAATGTCAGCGTGAGGGGAATCAGCGACGGACTGTGCGGCGCGGCGCGCCCGGGCCATTTTGATGGTGTCGCCACGGTGGTGGCGAAACTGTTCAACCAGATCCGCCCCGATGCCGCGTTTTTCGGAGAAAAAGACTATCAGCAGCTCGCGGTCATCCGGCGGATGGCGCGCGACCTTGATTTCACCCATGACATTATCGGTGTCCCGACGGTCCGTGATCCCGACGGCCTCGCCTTGTCGTCGCGCAACGCCTATTTGACTCCAGAGCAAAGGGCCAAGGCCGTGGCGCTCCCCGATGCGATGCGGGAAGCGGCAAAAGCGATTGCGGCTGGCGGCAGGGTTGCAGAGATATTGGCGGAGGCCAAGGCACATATGCTTGCTTCCGGCTTTCACAAAATGGACTATCTCGAACTGCGCGATGCCGATACGCTGGCGCTACTCGATGTTTTTACAAAGCCTGCCCGTCTTTTTGCCGCCGCCCATATCGGCCGGACCCGGTTGATTGACAATATCGCTGTTTCCTAGGGCCGCAACACCATTTTGTTAACCAACGATATTTGTAAAAATGCCCGGTTTCGGGGATTTTGATATCGATGAACAAGACTTTCTGCCTTTTGCGTTAACCATTTCTTTAGAACATTGCGTCGAAAGTCGGCCTGTCGCCAAAAAACTGCGGCAACAGGAACAGGGACTGACAATATGGGCAACAGCATGAAAAGCGCCGCCTTTCTAATCGAAAGCCGCCTCGCCGAGGCATCGCACGGCAGCAGCAATGCATATTTTGATCTGGGTGTGATCTATTCTACCGGATCGGATGGCGTCGACGTCGATTTGATCGAAGCGCATAAATGGTTCAATCTGGCGGCTTTGTCCGGCCATGACGAGAGCAAGACCTGCCGCGCGGAAATCTCGCTTGAAATGACGGCTCGCGAAATTGCGGAAGCCCAGCGGGAAGCGCGTGCTTGGCTACAGGAAAATACCCGCCGCGCAGCATAAGCCTAAACCGATTTTTTAAATGGCCCCATATCGGCCAGAAATTCAATATCGGCAGCAACCGCCTGCCGCTCGCGATCAAGATAATCGGCAATTGCCTGACGAAATCCCGGATCGACGATATAATGGGCTGACCAGGTCGGCACCGGCTGATAGCCCCGCGCCAGTTTGTGGCTGCCTTGGGCGCCAGCCTCTACCGTCTTCAATCCGCGCGCTATGGCGGCGTCAATCGCCTGATAATAGCAAATCTCGAAATGCAGGAACGGGATATTGCGCGTGCATCCCCAATAGCGGCCGTACAGCGTTTCCGTGCCCATGATATTGAGCGCGCCCGCCACCGGGACACCGTCCTGCATCGCAAATATCAGCAGCAGCTTGTTCGCCATTTTCTGCTGCAACAGATCAAAGGCGCTGCGGGTCAGATAGGGTTGTCCCCATTTGCGCATCCCGGTATCCTGGTAAAATTCCCAGAAATAATCCCAATGATGCGGTTGAATCTCATCTCCCGACAGATGAACAATATCCACCGCTTCCTGGGCCTTGGCCCGTTCCCGGCGGATCGCCTTGCGCTTCCGGGAAGACAAGGCCGCGAGAAAATCATCGAAGCTTTGATAGCCGTCATTGCGCCAGTGGAACTGGCTGTCGGTGCGAATCATCCAGCCGGCTTCGCAAAAATGGTCGAGTTGGTCGTCGCTGACAAATGTCGCATGGACCGATGAAATCCCGTTATTTTCCGCCAGTTGCTCCGCTGCTCGCAGCAACGGCACCGCCAGGGATGCGTCGCGCATCAGCAGGCGCGGACCCGGCACGGGGGAAAAAGGCGCGGCGATCTGGATCTTGGGATAATATTGGCCGCCGGCATTTTCATAGGCATGCGCCCATTGCTGATCGAAAATATATTCGCCCTGGCTGTGCGATTTGAGATAGCTGGGCAGGCAGGCGGCGATTTCTCCGGCCTTGTCCTCGATGATGATCGGCAGGGATTTCCAGCCGGTACCGGGGCCGACACTGCCCGATTCCTCCATCGCCGAAAGAAAGCCATGCGAGACAAACGGATTGGCCGGACCGGCACAAGCATCCCACTGGTCTGCGGGCAGGCTGGCGATATCATCGGCAACGCGGGCGAGAATCTCGGTTGGGGCTGCGGAAGAAACGGACATAGCGATCAGCTCTCCGGTATCTCGTAAACCGGTTCGTCTGCATATCGGAAGGCGGTTTGTTCCTGTTCGGCGGAACGCACAGTCCAGGTGACGACGGGCAGGCCGCGGGCGCGCTGGGCAGCCGCGAAGCGGGACGGCAGATCGCGGATATCATAGGCCAGAAAATCGGGCTGCGCCGTCCACAGATTGCGGTGGCGGGCGATCCGTCCGCGCCAGTTCTTGCTATCCTCTTCTGTCACCACCAGTCCGCGGACTATATGTTTGGCATTTTTGCGAAACCAGACACCGACCAGCGGGTTGAAGGACATGACCGCAGCTTGGCCGCCATAGCCTTCCAGTGCCCTGCGCACCGACAGGCACAGCGGGCCAATCCGCATGTTGCGCGACTTTATTTCTATCAGGACCGGCACCCGACCGGCCACCTGAGCCAGAGTTTCGCGCAAGCGCGGAATCTTGCCATGGCCGCCGTTCAGCTGGATCTGGTCAATATCTTTTGCCCGCATTTTTCCGATCGGGCCGGTTCGATCGGTCAACCGGTCCAGCTCATAATCATGAAAGACAAAGGCGCGGCCATCTTCTGCCGCCTGGACATCGCACTCAATCCCGTGACCCAGCTTGATCGCTGCCTCGAAGGCGGCTGGACTGTTTTCCAGCACGCCATTGCCATGCAGCCCGCGATGAGCATAGGGCTGGCCTTTCAAAAATGCCACACGACTGGGCGCCGGAGCCGGCGCTAGCGCATTGTCGAGCAGCGTCCCGATCACTCGGGTTTCAGGGCAATGATGGCGTCGACCTCGACCGCAACGCCGAGCGGCAGCGATGCTACCCCGACGGCGCTTCGGGCGTGCAGTCCGGCAGCCCCAAATATCACCTCCATCATGTCGGAACAGCCATTGGCGACCTTGGGATGGTCGGTATAGTCGGCGGTGCTGTTGACGAAGACGCCCAGTTTGACGATGCGGTCGACCCGGTCGAGCGATCCAGCCGCCTTCTTGATCTGCGCCGCGATCATCAGCGCACAGGCCTTGGCCGCCTGTTGCCCCTCTGCCAGCGACATATTGTCCCCCAGCCGTCCGGTGATCAACTGGCCATCTTGCATCGACACCTGGCCGCTGATGTGGAGCAATCCATTCACTTCAACGGCAGGGACATAAGAGGCAACGGGAGCAGCGGCTGCAGGCAAGTCAATGCCCTTGGCTGCCAGGGCTTTTTCGATAATGTCAGTCATAGGGCAAACTCTCACGCATGATTGGCAGGGTCAAGCTCTTGCGAAGGCAAGTCCATCGCCGGAGCCGGTTCGGCATTGTCAAACTTGTCCGATATCCAGGCCATCGCGTCGCCCCACATGTCGATGCGGGCGTGGGCAGCAAGATTCGTCTGGATATGTTTCGCCATGATCGGCTCGCCGACCATCTGCAGCCGCCATACATCGGGGGCGTGTTTGGCGACACTGCCATGCTGATGACCCAGATCATCGACAAAGACGGTAACGGCAGGCTGGAATTCCGCGATGATGCTGTTCAGCAGCTCGCCCTTGCCGCCCTGATTGGTATAGACGGGGAAATCGATGCCGACAGCCTTGAGCTGTTCCGCCCGCGCTTCACGGCGATCATCCAGCAGATTGGTCAATATCACGACATCGGCAATTTCACCGAGCTTGTTGATCGACTCCACTGCGCCCTCGATAGCGCCCTGCCGGTGCATTTCGGTATCAAAAAATTCCTTCAGCATCGGCCAGATTTGTTCGGGCAGAACCTGGGTGCCGTCATGTTTGTGGCGCAGTGCATTGGCAAAATCGCTACCATTTTCAAGATCGAAATGGATGTGCTTGTCGCTATCCAGCCATTGCTGGAAGGGCACCACCATATGCAGCAAGACTTCGTCGCAGTCGCTGATCAGAAGCGGCTTGTTATTCATGAAAATCTCCGGGAGCGTTAAGATGCTGCGCTGCGGCAGCGAGTTTGGCGGGAGCGACACCGATGGCCTCTGCACAGGCGACAAGATCGGGTTCGTGATTGGCGAGAAAGCCGAGCAGCGATGCCAGCATGGTCGGATCTTCGAGTCCGGACCTCAGTTCGCGCGGATCCAGCCCGGTCAGAGCGAGCAGACGCTCCGCCCGATCCTGATCCTGCAGCACCCAGCCGAGCGCCTGCAAGGCGATGATTTCGCTATCCGGCCCGAGATTGGGATTTGTTTCCATTGCCGCTTTCGCCTAATGGGTCGGCAGCAAGTTTGAAAGGGCAAAACTGATCGTGGCAAAAAGAGTGTTGGTGGTCGAGGACAATGAATTGAACCTCAAACTATTCTGCGACCTGCTGCGGGCCCATGGTTTTGTGGTCGAACCGGTCAGCGACGGCCGGGAAGTGCTCGAAAAGGCGCGCAGCTTCGTGCCGAATCTGATCGTGATGGATATCCAGCTGCCCCATGTCAGCGGTCTGGAACTGATCGAGCAGATCAAGAAAGACGGTCAGCTCAAGATCATTCCGATCATGGCCGTGACCGCTTATGCCGGCAAGGGTGATGAAGACCGGATATTGAGTGCCGGGGCAGAGGCTTATGTTTCAAAGCCGATATCGGTCGCGAAATTCATCGAATCGGTGCAGCAGGTTCTGCACCGCTAAAGCATGGCCAAAAGCTGCTTATTTGATTTTGGCTTCTTTGAATTCGACGTGCTTGCGGACAACTGGATCATATTTGCGCTGCACCATTTTTTCGGTGAGATTGCGCGGATTTTTGCGGGTTACATAGAAAAAGCCGGTATCCGCGGTGCTGACGAGTTTGATCTTTACATTGGCTGGTTTCGCCATGGTGCATTCCTTAAGGCAGAAGCTGAAATAAAAAGAGCGACGCAATCCGGCGCCGCATTCGTTCCTGGCGCTAATGGTGAAAATAGCACCCGATGTCAAGAAAAAGCCTCTGTCATGTCCCGGCTGGCTAATTGCATTCCCTTTACGACTTCTTAACCATGTTTTTGCATGGTCGCATTGAAGCAGGGAGCAATTGCAATGAATCATGATCAAAATCTTTTTGTGCAGGCCGAAATGCTGAATTTACTCGATGATTTGCCGGCGGAACTGGCCGGTCAGCACCCTCTTCAGTTTCTTATGCACCTGGATCATGTTCGGCAAAAAGCAACGCAGCATCGGCTGTCCGCGTTGCGCGATCTCAGCTGCGCATTGGAAAGCGCCTTGCAACCAGCCATGCAGAATGGCGGTGCCACGACTATTGCGCGCTCCTATCTCGAAGCGATGCGCGCGACTCTCGATTGCGGTGAGATCAATCCGGCCATGACCGAAGCGCTCATGGCTAATGTAGCGCTTCGCCTTGGCGGGCAGACCTAACCGCACGGGCAGTGGATGCATTTTTAACTTCGCTTTTTGCCTTGGCGGTCGCAGAATTTGGCGACCGGCCGCAGATTCTTTGCGCTGCTCTGGCAATAAGATATGGCCGTGTGTCCCCGATTCTCTGGGGCCTGGGTTTGGCCACGCTTTGCAATTGCCTGATTTCCGTCATCGCTGGCGCCGCGGTCCATCGGTGGATCAGCGAAGACGCCTTGCAACTTTTCTACGCTCTGTCGCTGATTTCTGCCGGCTTTGGCATGGTGGCGTGGCGCCGGCCGGTCGACTTGCTGCAAAAATGGCGATTGGGGCCGTTCTGGACATCGTTTCTGGGTCTGTTCATTCTGCAATTTGGCGACAAGGGACAATTTGTTCTGATGGCCACCGCTGCGCGAACGGATATGGCGGCTTTCGCTGCGGCGGGAGGATGGATCGGGGTGATGATCGCTTGCCTGCCCGCCGTCCTGTTCCACCGGCAACTGGCCGAGCATATCCCGATGGCACCGATTCGTTATGCAGGCGGCGCTGCCTTCCTTCTGGTCGGCGCCATATTGGCGCTCGGCGCATGGGGTATATTTTGACGCCGGCCCGGCAACCATGTGCCAGCCGCTAGATCGATATTCTCAATCTGAGAGAGCAAGTCTTCCCGTTATCTTGAACTGCCAACAAACTGTATACCTCCAGTCATAGGATCAAAAATCCAAAAAGGAGAATGACAATGACCACGGGCGACAATGCAAAAAAGGCTGTAGCCGAAGCACTGAACGGAATATTGGCGGACAGTTTTGCACTTTATCTCAAGACCAAAAACTTTCACTGGCATGTTTCCGGACCCCATTTTCGGGACTATCATCTCATGTTTGATGAGCATGCGGCGCAGATTATCGCCACTACCGACCTGATCGCCGAGCGAGTCCGCAAAAACGGACATCGCACACTCACCTCCATTGGCGATATCGCCAAACGACAGAGCATCGCCGACAATGACGATGCCAAGGTCGCGGCGCCGGATATGCTGGCCGAATTGCGCGCTGACAACCAGAAGCTCGTGGACAAGCTGCGGGAAGCCAAGGAACTGGCGGGGGAAGCCGGCGACAATGCTACCGATGGCTTGCTCGATGACTGGACCGACCAGGCCGAAGAACGCGCCTGGTTCCTGCTGGAGATTTCGCAGAAAGATTGAGCAAAGGCCAAGCATCGTTCGCTGAACCGGATAGATGCATCCAGTCAAACCACACTCCCGCCGCTAGCCAGCAAGTGCAAACAAGCGGTGGGAGTCGTCTTGGCTGAAAGGGACCAAGGCCCGCTGCGCAATCATGAAATGTGCAATCATGATCCGGTTTTGTGCGTTTCTCTGCCGCAGAAATCCGGTCTTTCTCGCCCATGAATCATGCGCGGAAAAATTCCTGTTCTGATGTAGACCAGGAAATATGGTAAATTAATGACTCAAGCCTACGAAGACTGGATATTCCAGAGGATATTATTCCATGATCAGGCATTTCGGACAAGCAAAGCGGTCTTTACTTTTGCATTCAGCGGCGGCGGCAATTGTGGCATTGATCCTGGCTTCACCTGTTCAGGCGATTGTTCCCGGTCAAAATGAAACCAGTGACTCGATTGTCGATGAAGATGGCGGCGTGAATGGCGTGGCCCAAATGGTCATTGATCAGCAAAATGGCTTCATTGGCCTGTGCACAGGGACGCTGATAAATCCAAGAACAGTTTTATTTGCAGCGCATTGCGTGAATAGCCACCCGGAAGACGCCTATGGTTCCAGTACCGGCGGTGTTCCGATCAGTTTTGGATTTTCCGTTGATAATTTTCCTGCAATCCTGAATTGGTTCGGAAGCGGATTTCGCACCAATACTGCTGATTTTCTCTACAATGTAAATCAGGTTAACTGGAACATCGCATCAGCTCCGACCGGCTTTTTGGAAGCCGACGTTGCTTTGGCGACGCTGGATACGCCAGCCGCTGATATTCCGACCTGGGCTATTTTATTTTCCGCTTTGCCCGATCCGGGAGCAATCGATTCGGTAACCGGCACCGGATATCATGTTAATCAGACAGGCTATGGCGCGACGGGCAACGCATTTGCCGGTGCTGTTGAAGGCATTGATTTTCGGCGACGCCTAGTTGAAAACTATTTGGGTGCACTGGCATCGCTTAACGACTTGGGTGAACCATTGGTTGGGCCAGAGCCGTTCGGAGCCGACTTTCCGCAAAATTTATACTGGACTGACTTTGATAGCGAAGAAGACGCCAGTGGGAACCGTGCAGCCTTTTCGGATTTTAACTGGCTGCGTGACGAAGCGTTACCAAACGAAGGAACAACCGCCGGCGGCGACTCCGGTGGCCCTCTCGTTTTGGACGCGGCCAATAATGCCATAACAAACGAGGACTTGGTATTGGGAGTGTTGTCCGGTGGCGCCGGGTTCCTGGGAGGTTCCGACCAACTTGGGTCTGCCAGCTTCTATCAGCCCTTATTCCAGTTCTGGGACTATATTGCTGCCAATAACGCCTATCACTACGTCAGCGCGAATGCTGGCGATGGCAATTGGGAAGATGCCAATCATTGGACCAGTTTGCTCGATCCTAACTACCGGATCATTGATGACAGCGGCGCTATTGTGAATGGTATTCCCACGACCGAGCCAGGTGGCGTAAATTCTGTTGCACCGGATTTTGGCGCGGTTTGTATTCAAGGGCCGGTTACCGGGGCGATTGGCGGCAATGTCTGTATCGATCTGAGCGATGGTGAAATCACCCCAACCGATCCGGCTGGTGATGATTTGCCACCTGCTACCATGACCACTGGCGCAGCTGTAGCTGGTTCCAATAATATTCTCGGTGATAATAGTGCGACGTTGCAGATAGCGGATGGTGTATCTCAGCTCGCTAACAATAGTGCGACTGTCGAGATTGGAGACGTAGCGGCTGCGGGTGATTCCGGTGCAGTCGTCGAATCCGGAGCGGGCAATGAGCAATTAACTGCGGGTGTTCTTGAAAGTCAGGCGGAAGGTGATCCGTTGCCAGCGCCAACAATTGCCAATGGCTTGCCTGATGCAACCGACTTCGTGCCCAATAATGTCGATCCTGACGATATGGGAGCAGCGGCGGCATATTATGATGTTACACTCAGCAATGCTGGCACGACTAGGCTAAGCAGCGCGGTGGAAATTGACCGCCTGACCGTATCGGGCAGCGCAGGTTTGAATGTGACCGCAACTGGAAGTCTGAACAGTCTGATTGATATCACGCAAGCCGGGGGTATGGTCAATGTAGATGGCTCCCTTTCTTCCGTCGGCGACTACTTCCTGATGACCGGTTTATTGTCGGGCACGGGTATAGTGCAGACCCCGTTTCTGACCAGCGTGATCGGAGGCATTGCTCCAGGGACGGTCGGCACAATTGGTGTGCTGACTGTAAATGGCAATGCCATCCTGTCGTCCGGTTCCACGTTGTTGGTTGATATCGGCGCATCGGGTAACTCGGATCAGCTGGCGGTCAATGGTGCAGCCGATGTCGGCGGCAATGTCGTGTTCTCACCCGTTGACGGTTTCCAGACGGCGACGCCCAGCACCTATCGCATTCTCACTGCGTCCGATGGTGTATCCAGTCAGTTTGATGGCGCCGCTCAGATTTCTGCGATTCTATTGTCACAATTTTCATATAGCGCAAATGCTGTGGACGTCACGGTTCGCGCGCAAAGTTATCAGAACGTGATCGATGGTGCGGATACCGTGCAGGTCAGCTATGCGGCGTTGATCGACAGCAATCGCGGGAATGCGACCGTCGCTGGTCTGCTCTCCTTTCTGGACTTTACAGATGCAGGGACAATCCAATCGACTTTCGACAGCTGGGCTCCAACAACGGAATCCACTGGCCAGGCAATGGGCCGCGCTTCCCTCGGCAATGTTTCTGATTTCTATCAGAACAGAATAAGCCTGGCCGAGCGGTCTTCCAGCGGCGGCACGGTCGCTATGATCGGTCGTCCGATGCAATTGGCGGCGGCGTCCTTGGGCGGCTTTGCCATGAACGGCCTCAATGTCCTGAGCGACGCAGCCGCGAATGCCAAAGATACCGAAATTCGTCCCGGTGGTGTGAACGAAGACATGGCAATCTATATTGCCGGCGGCTTTGTGAATGGCAAAAGCGCATCAATGCCGCTCGGCGCTCGCAATAACGCAAAAGATGATTTTGACGGTTTCTTCATTGCCGGTGGCCTTGAATATTATCTCGATGAATCATCCTTCATCGGAATTTCGGCATATTATTCGGATGTTGATGCGACGGTTGCATTGGGCAATATAGCCCAATCGAAGGCCATCATGGGCTCGATCTACGGCCGGAAAAATATTTCTGCTGGTCTGATACTGGACGGTCGAGCCACGCTGGGTAGCTATAATCTCGAGACGTTGCGCAATGTCTCGCTTGGTGCGCAAGCCTTCAACCTGACGACCGACGACGACAATATGGTATATGCTGGCGAGATTGGCTTATCGAAAGAATTAGATCTTCTCGATGCAATCATCGCTCCCGGTATTCGTGCCCGGGCGGCGAAGATCAACTTCGGCAATGTGGACGAACAGGGGGGTGGACCAGCTTTGACGATCATTCGTCCGGACTATAGCAGCGTCCAGGGGCTCGCTGGTGTCGAATTCAAGTCAAAGCAGGGCAAGACATTGCAGCTGCGCGCCTCGATGAACTACGTCCATGAATTCGAAAATAACCCGAACAGTTTCGGCGCAAATTTTGTCGGTGGAAATGGTGCCGTGGTTCCATTTGCGCTGGCCAATCCGGACAAAAACTGGGGCGAGGTCGGTGTTGGCTTGCGCTACAATATGGGCAATGTCTCGTTTGACTTGACCGCCGATTCGACCGTTGGCCGGTCGGATGTTTCCAGCCAGGTCTATTCCGGAGCGCTTAGCGTGCGCTTCTAGGAACAGAGGGATTTAAATCAGAAAAGCCCGCCAAGCTTGTTCGACCGGCTTTTCTATGTCGGTCGATTGGGCAGTTGCAACGCACCCAAAAGCGCAAAAAAATGGCGGACCAGAGCCCGCCATTTTTGAATTATCTGATAAGCTCTAGCGCATTATTTTGCGACCAAATTCACCGCCGCAGTCTTGCCGCGTTGATCCACTTCCAGTTCAAACTCCAGCTTGTCGCCTTCTTCCAGCCCGCGCATACCGGCGCGTTCTACGGCTGAAATGTGGACAAATGCATCGGGCTGTCCATCATCACGCTGGATGAAACCAAAGCCTTTGCTGCCGTTGAAAAATTTCACGGTACCCGTGGCTTTTTCTCCGGTAAGTTCCCGTCGAGGGGCACCGCCACCGCTACGCTCTTCGCGAGGGGGCGGGCCGCTATCCGTGACTTCGATAAGATCGCCTTCGATCTGAATGTCCGAAGCGGAGACTTTGCCGCCGCGGTCAACCAGTGAAAAGCGCAATGTCTGGCCTTCAGCGAGACCTTTCAGGCCCGCGCGTTCGACTTGACTAATATGGACAAAAACATCTTCGCCGCCACCATCTTGCACGATGAAGCCAAAACCCTTTTGCGCATTGAAAAATTTAACCGTCCCGGTGCTTTCGCCGACAACCTGATCCGGCATGCCGCCGCCTCGTCTGGCGCCGCCCGAATCACTGTCTGGCCGCGTATATCTTTCTACGGGCGGACCGTTATCACCTTGATATCCATCGAAGTTTTCGTCACCGAAGCCGTCGCGCTTGTCCCGGCCTCTGCCTCGCCGGTTTCTATCAAAACCCATTCTAAAATCGTCACTTTCAATTCGCCCTACCCAGTAATAGCAATGCCACAGCGGACGACCTCCGGAACATTGTTTTGCGCGAATCCCATTACCGCGCCCCCTTGCCATATAGAAAAATGGAGGAATAAGCGAATGAATTCGCTGTTTTGCTGACAATCTTACGGAAACTGATGCCCAGGCGGCCGTGTTCAGAAAAGCCAGGTTTTCGGATCAGCTATCGGTTCATGTTTCTGCGCTTTCAGCAATGCCAGTATTGAACGGACCAATATCCAGGCAGCGAGCGCCAACAATATTGGAATCCCGATCAATATGAAAGAGAGAATTATGCCGACAATCCCGACCACAAATCCGATGACAAATGTCATCACATGAAATTGCAAATGGCTTTCTTCCCACGTTCCTGCGACCTCATCCTTCCAGACCAATGCAAGAATGAACCCCACCAGGCCGGTGATACCGACAACAAATCCGGCGATATAGAGGAGTGAGACTATGGTTGCCTTGTTGAGATCGAAACCGGGGGCCACTGGTTCAGGTATTTTCTCTGCCATATTGTCAAACCCCTATGTTGTTCGCGCATTTCCCGTGCGCAATGAGGCTCAAACTAAACTTGCTGTTTGAACCGGCCTGCGGCACATAGCATATTCGATGATGCGCTGCTGTCAATTTTCACAGCCGGAGATCTGGCCATGGTTCAAAACCGGAAGCCAAAAAGGTGTCATGCCGACGCCACGGTTGAGAAAATGAGGTTGGCCCAGAGATAGTATAGACAGGCAAATATTAATGGCAGTTTTTTTTCACGAAGAAGATATTCCAGCAGGCGTTCTGGGCGATGGCGCGGTTGCGGTGGACACCGAAACCATGGGACTCCACACCCACCGGGACCGTCTGTGCCTGCTCCAGATATCCGATGGCCAGGGCGACGAGCATCTTGTACGCTTTGGTCCCGACAGTGACTATGCCGCCCCCAATCTTCGAGCCACATTGTCCGATCAAAACCGCCTGAAGCTCTATCATTTTGCCCGTTTTGATCTTGCCGCAATCGAATGTTATCTTGGCGTGATGGCGGCCCCGGTCTTCTGCACCAAAATCGCCTCGCGGCTCATCCGGACCTATACCGATCGTCATGGACTGAAGGAACTGGTCCGCGAGCTTCTCGGACAGGATATCTCGAAGCAGCAGCAATCCAGCGATTGGGGCAACCCCGAGCTCAGCGAAGCCCAGCGGGACTATGCCGCATCGGATGTCCGCTTTCTGCACAGATTGAAGGATGAGCTGGAAATCCGGCTCGAGCGGGAGGGTAGAGCCGAGCTTGCTCAGGCCTGCTTTGAATTTCTGCCGGATCGTGCACGACTGGACCTGGCTGGCTGGCCGGAAGTAGACATTTTTGCGCATGCCTGAACGGTCGAAACTCTTGTTCAGTCGTCGCGACAATGATCATTGGAATATGGTCTAGCCATGTCGACCGCCGCCAACCCTGTCCGGACCAAGCGTCAGGAATTTGCTGCTCCAAACGGCAAGCATGATCGAAACGTAAAATGGTTGCGCTTCATTCTGCCGGTGGGCGTCGGGCTATTGGGATCGATGCTGGCTCTGGCCCCGTTCACCATGGGCGGCGAGCTGAGTTTCGTTCTGGACAAGAATAGCGTAGACGTTGCCAAGGAACGCATGCGCGTTACCGAGGCGCTCTATCGGGGTGAGGATAGCGAAGGCCGCCCGTTTTCCCTCAAAGCGGGTTCTGCCGTGCAGAAAAGCTCGAGCGAAGCGATCGTCGAGTTGAAGGATCTTTCCGCTCGCATATTGCTGAAGGAGGGTCCGGCCCAGATACGCGCCAGCGCAGGCCGCTATGACATGGACCAGGAAAATGTCCGGGTGCCTGGGCCGGTGCAGGTCGAGGCCGCCAGTGGATATCGCCTTTCGACCAACAATGTCACCGTTGATCTCAAGCAGCAGACCTTGCGCAGCGACGGCGCGGTCGAGGGAAGGACCAATATCGGGACTTTCAGGGCGAATCAGCTCGAAGCCGATCTGGCTGAGCGCACCGTGAGCCTGAATGGCAATGCGCGTTTGCGGATCGAACAAAATGGACTAAGAAGACCCTAGATGAAATTGAAACTTTTTCTTTCCCTTTCCACAGGCACGGCTTTTCTGGCTGCGTCATTCTTGCTGCTTGCAGGCCCGGCCCCGGCACAGGTTTTCGGCAGCCATGACAGCAATGCGCCGGTGAATTTCAATGCCGGACGGATCGAGGTTCAGGATCGCGCTGACCGTGTCGTCCTGTCGGGCGCGGTTCGCGTCGAGCAGGCCGGATTGGTGCTCAATGCAGCGCGCATGACCGTGGCCTATCGAAACTCCGGGGGCATTGAGATTGACCGGATCGACGCGTCCGGCGGTGTCACTATTCGCAAGGCGGGCGACACCGCGTCAGGAAATGTTGCCATATATGACCTCAATCGCCGTCTGATCACCCTGATCGGCAATGTTACGCTCACACAGGGAACAAATCGTCTCTCCGGTGGCCGCGTCATCATCGACCTCAACACGGGCAGATCGACCATTGACGGGCGCTCGACCGGCGGTTCTTCGGCCGGTTCGCAGGACTCCAGCGGACGGGTATCCGGAACATTCACGGTGCCGCAGCGCAAGGACTGAAATCCTGAACAGCGACGACAAAGTAGCCGTCGCGCTTTGAAATCAGAAAAACGATGCTCTTCCCGGCTGCAACGATGCTTGATTTTCTTCGGGAAAAGACCATCTTCGATCTTCCATGCACAAAGCTTGCCAATTCGGATCAGATTGGGGCATGCTGTTGACCAATAGACAAGACAGCCCATGCAAATGAGGATGAATGATGAACGACACTGCCGCGACTGAAATTCCGACTATGGCCGATCCCGGTGCCGCCATGGCCAGTGATGCCATGGAACATGGCCTGGCGGTGGTTTCGATTGCCAAAAGCTATGACAAGCGCTCGGTCCTGTCCGATGTGTCGCTGTCGGTAGGACGCGGCGAAGTTGTCGGCCTGCTGGGCCCGAATGGTGCAGGGAAAACGACCTGCTTTTACTCGGTCATGGGTCTGGTTCGACCGGATGCGGGACGAATCATGCTCGACGGAGAGGATATTACGTCACTGCCCATGTATCGCCGGGCGATTCTTGGTATCGGCTATCTTCCTCAGGAAACGTCAATTTTTCGCGGAATGACCGTCGAACAGAATATCATGGCGGTTCTCGAGATGGTGGAACCCGATGCCCACGTCAGACGTGAAGCGCTGGACCGCCTGCTTGATGAATTCGGTCTGACCAAGTTGCGCAGTTCGCCAGCCATGGCACTGTCCGGCGGCGAGCGGCGGCGATGCGAAATTGCCCGCGCCCTGGCGGCAAGCCCTTCAATCGTGCTTCTGGATGAACCGTTTGCCGGTATTGATCCCTTGTCAATCGCGGACATTCGCGATCTGGTTTGTCAGTTGCGCGAGCGCGGCATCGGCGTGCTGATCACCGACCATAATGTTCGCGAGACGCTCGATATCGTCGACCGAGCCTGTATCATCTATGATGGCCAGGTATTGTTCGCCGGCAGTCCGGAAGATCTGGTCGCCGATGCCAATGTCCGACGGCTCTATCTGGGCGAAGGTTTCGCACTATAGCAATGGCACTCGCGCCTCGTCTCGATTTGCGGCAGAGTCAGTCGCTGGTGATGACGCCGCAATTGCAGCAGGCGATCAAGCTGCTGACATTGTCCAATCTCGAGCTTGAAACCTTCATTTCCGACGAGATAGAGAAAAACCCACTTCTGGATACCGGAGAGCTTTCGACCGAGGGTGGCGAAGCAAATGATAGCGAGGAAAGGCCGAGCGAGGCCGCAGCGCAGGGCAGCGACGAAATATTGTCTTCTGGCCCCTCCGAGTCCGAAGCGTCCCTCGATATGGAGGGACATACGGACAGTTTTACCAATAACAGTCTTTCCGAAAGTGATGGCGCGCTCGACGGTCAATTGGGGCTGAATGGCGCCAGCTCCGGTTCTGGCGCAACCGGCGAAGCGCCGGATTTCGAGAATATGCTGGTCGCTGAAATAACGCTTACCGATCATTTGATGGACCAGGCCGGAGCGGTTCTTTCCGGCATGGACCTGTTCGTTGCGCAGCATATTATCGATCAGATCGACGAGTGCGGCTATTTGCAGGCAGATTTGCTGGAACTGGCCCAGCGCCTGAATGTCGGGCTGGTCGATGTTGAACGCATATTGGCTGTCGTGCAGACACTCGATCCGGTCGGAGTCGGCGCAAGGAATCTGGCAGAATGTCTGGCGCTGCAAGCCACGGATGCGGATCGCTATGATCCGGCGATGGCGCGGCTGATCGACAATCTCGATCTGCTTGCCAGAGGGGCGCTGCCGCAACTCAAGCGAATCTGCAATGTCGACGATGAAGACCTGATGGATATGATCAGCGAATTGCGCAATTATGACCCCAAGCCAGGTTGCAAGATCGGCGGTGGCGCGGTGCAGTCGGTTGTCCCCGATGTCTTTATCGCCGAGCGCGCCAACCGGTGGATCATCGAAGTGAACAGCGCCACCTTGCCAAAAGTATTGGTGAACCGCAGCTATTATTCGGAATTAAAAGACGGGGCGCAGGACAAGCAATCCAAGGACTGGCTGAACGAATGCCTCGCCGACGCCAACTGGCTGGTCAAGGCGCTGGATCAGCGGCAGCGCACGATCGTCAAGGTCGCGACGGAAATCGTCAAACAGCAGGAAGAGTTTTTCCGCAAGGGTGTGGCGCATCTCCGTCCGCTGACGCTGAAGAACATCGCCGAAAAAATCGAAATGCACGAGTCGACGGTCAGCCGGGTGACATCGAACAAATATCTCTCCTGTTCGCGCGGGACATTCGAGCTCAAATATTTCTTCACCAGCGGCATTCAGTCTTCCACCGGCGGCGAGGCGGCCTCGGCTGAAGCCGTAAAGAGCCATATCAAGGCCCTGATCGATGACGAGGATCCCAAGAAAATCCTGTCCGACGACAAGCTGGTCACCTTGCTCAACGCCAAGGGTTTCGATATTGCCCGCCGAACGGTGGCCAAATATCGCGAAGCGCTCGGCATGGGCAGTTCGGTGCAGCGTCGCCGACAAAAGGCGCTCGAAGGCAAGACCGGCTAGATTTTCTTGCGTAACACTGCGAATTCCAGTTCCTTGGATTTTGGCAGGCCAAAGCGCGGATCATTGTGCGGAAAGGGTCGATGTTCGCCGGTCCGGACATAGCCGCGCCGTTCATAATAAGCGATCAGGTCGCTACGCTGGCGGATGACGGTCATCTCGATCGCTGTGGACTGCCAGTTTTCCCGAACAAATTGCTCCGACTGGATCAGCAATTCCTTGCCCAGTCCGGCCGCCTGCAAGGCGGGATCGACGGTCAGCAGGCCGAGATAGGCGACCCCGTCCTCGACATGGGAGAGCTGGACGCATCCGGCTATGCCTTTGCCGCCCCTGGCGAGCAGGATGACCTGCTTGTCCGCCGCGATAATCTGCCGCAACGCCTTGGCATCGGTCCGCTGGCCGCCGAGCAGGTCGGCTTCGTGGGTCCAGCCGCGTCTGGCGCTTTCGCCGCGATAGGCGCTTTCGATCAGCGCATGTAGCGCATCGATATCCTTTGCCTGAGCATGATCCAATTTCATGCCAGCCTGATCCCTTCTGCTTCGAGCAATGCGCTGTCGGTAACCCTGCCTGTCACTACCACCCGCTTTTCGACTTCGTCGATCGGCGTGCGCAATGTTTCGAGCCGATAGCGGATGCCATCATCGCATCGCAACAGGAACCCGGCCGCATCGCGCTGCAGCAGACCGACATATTCCGCGTCATTTTGATCTTTCGTCGTCATCAGGTACCGGCGAGCAATTTTTCGCTGATCTCCCAGAGCCGCTCGGCGTCGGCATCGACGGTGATATGCGGGGCGCAATGCTGATAAGGCAGCGACTTCTCTCCAGCCAGCTGCGCGACATCGCAATCTTCGCAATAGACGCCCGGCATATCATCGAGCAGCGCTGATGTGGCCGCCCACAAGGTCGTTGTGCAGCCTTGCGTCGTAGTCTTGAACATCGGTTTGGCGGCTTCGCTGACCTCGCCGTCGGCACCGAGCCAGCCGAGCGCGATCTGCTCTGCTGGCGGCAAATGGCGTTGCAAGGGCGTGAAAATCCCGCCCGGATGGACCGAGAAAGAACGGCCACCGAAGCTTTGCATCCGGCGGCTCAACGCATTGGCGAACAGGGCATTGGCGCTCTTCGCCTGGGCATAGGCGACCCATTTGTCATATTCGCTATGTTCGAACTGGATATCATCCCACAATATGCCGTTGCGTTTATGGGCGACGGACGACAGCGCGACGACGCGCGGCGCACCGGCTTTTTCAAGCAGCGGCAACAGCGCCTTGGTCAGCGCGAAATGACCCATATGATTGATGCCGAACTGGCTTTCCCAGCCGGGTCCGACCCGGTCCAGCGGGCAGGCCATGGTTCCGGCATTGTTGATCAGCAGATCGAGCGTCTCGATAGAGTCATAGACCGAGGAGGCAAAGCTGCGCACCGAATCGAGATCGGCGAGATCCATTTTTGCCGAAGACACGTCACCCTCGATGGTCGACAGATTTTCCTCCGCCTTCGCCGGATCGCGCACCGGCACGATTACCGTGGCACCGGCGCCGACCAGCGCGCGAGTGGTTTCCAGACCAATGCCGGAATAGCCGCCGGTGACAATCGCGGTCTTGCCGGTCAGATCGATGCCGGCGAGTATCTCATGCGGCTCGCTCTTGGCGTGAAATCCCGAACCGAGCGGTTTCTGGTCTGCTGCTGCCATTTGTTGTTTCCTTCTTTTAGTACCCCGGCGAAGGCCGGGGTCCATCTCCCATCATTGCGTCTAGCCGCGCTATTTGGAGATGGGCACCTGCCTACGCAGGTGCACTATACAACAACCGTCTCCAATCAAACTCAGGCCTTCAATCCGACAATCTCCGACACCGGCATATAGTCATAGCCCAGATCCTCGGCGACCGCCTTGTAGGTGACGTGACCATTCCACACGTTCAGCCCTTCGGCGAGATGGTGATCCTCGCGCAGCGCCACTTCCCAGCCCTTGTTGGCGATGGCCAGCGTATGCGGCAGGGTGACATTGTTGAGCGCATAGGTCGAGGTGCGCGAAACCGCGCCCGGCATATTGGCAACGCAATAATGGACGATATCATCGACCACATAGGTCGGATCTTCATGGGTTGTCGCCCGGGAGGTTTCAAAGCAACCGCCCTGATCAATCGCGACATCGCACAATACCGAACCTGGGCGCATCGTCTTGAGCATATCCCGCGTCACCAGCTTGGGAGCCTCGGCGCCGGGGATCAGCACCGCACCGATCACCAGATCGGCCTCGGCGACACATTCGGCGATATTGGCCTTGTTCGAAAAACGGGTTTTGGCGCGGGTCTCGAAATGGGTCCCGACCGATTCCAGCACGTCCGGATTGCGATCCAGGATCGTCACGTCCGCGCCCAGCCCTGAGGCCATTTGCGCCGCGTTGAAGCCGACTACGCCGCCGCCGATGATCGTCACCTTGCCGGGAGCGACGCCGGGCACGCCGCCGAGCAAGATGCCGCGGCCGCCATGGGCTTTTTCCAGCGCCGTCGCACCAGCCTGGATCGACATCCGTCCGGCGACCTGACTCATCGGCTTGAGCAAAGGCAGTCCGCCAGTGCCGGTCACGGTTTCATAGGCAATGCAAATCGCTTTGGACTTGACCAGATCGATGGTTTGTTGGCGATCGGGGGCAAGGTGGAGATAGGTGAACAGGATCTGGCCTTCGCGCAGCATCGCCCGCTCGACCGGCTGTGGTTCCTTGACCTTGACCACCATTTCGCATTTTTCGAATATTTCGGCAGCAGTCGCCGCAATGCTTGCGCCCGCGTCGAGATATTCCGCATCTTCCGCGCCAATACCAAGTCCGGCACCGGTCTCGACCAGCACGTCATGGCCGTGGGCAATCAATTCGCGGACCGATTCGGGGGTCAGGCCGACCCGATATTCATGATTCTTGATTTCTCTGGGGGTTCCAACGCGCATCGGGAGGCTCCTGTTCTATTGAGTCTATAGGATTTGCATTACCAGCAAATGACGGTCCGTGCGAGATGGATTGTAATATTATTACGCTAGTTTGAAACTTTCCGTATCGGCACCGGAACGGTACAAATATTGCCGTAGCCGCCATGGGCCGAGATATATTGCAATAGCGCCGGGCTGTAACTGGCGAGATATTCATAGGCGGGCTGCTGTGCGAGCGGCAGTTCGCTGGCCAGCCGGATCGAGCGAATCGGGATATGCTGCGCCTTGTCGGCATAAAAGCCGCCCGGGTCGGTGCCCAGCGGCAGATTCTGCAAATGCTCCAGCCCGTCGATCACCCGGCCGACCATGCCGAATGTCGTGTCGAGACTGCGCGCCGCTTCGCCGGTGATCACTGACATTTCTGAGCCGCTGCCCGTGTCCGGCGGATCATAATGGGCGGGCGACAGCGACCCGCGACAGGTCAGCGGATAGGCTTTGCCCTGCTTGTCACTGCCAATCGGCCAGCCACCACCAAAGCCGACCTTTGCGCCATAGCTTTCATAGATGATCTTCATCAGCGGTTGGATCTCGCTGCCCTGATATTGATTGCTGTAATCGACCGCCGCCTTGAGCGCCGCCATATCGGCGTCGCGCCTGGCCCCCAGCGCGGCATTATAATATTCGCTTTCCGGCACGGTTTCGAGGCCCTTGGGCAGCGTCTTGCCATCGGGATTGCCACCGAATTGGGTGACGAAATCCCTGGCGACGCGGTAAATCCTGGTGCCATCCCACCAGCGCGTGCCCGCCAGCTTGCGGACATTGCGAACATGGCCGCCGGACAGGCTGGCCGGAAGCAGTTGGATCACCGCCTGCCGTTTGCTGCCGTCGGCGGCATCGGGCAGGGTCAGGACCAGCAGATCGCTGACCGGGATGGGGAGCCAGTGGTTGGTGGGAGCGGATGCGAGGATTTCGGCGGGGGTTGTTTTGGCTGCTTCTTTCGGGATTTCATCCTGAGCGAGGATGGGCGCGCTGAAGATACAAAGCATCAGTGCCCCGGCGAAGGCCGGGGTCCATCTCCGAAAAGTCCGACCAGACGCAATCGCACGAGATGGACTCCTGCCTGCGCAGGAGAACAGAGACGGATCAGGATCGTTCATATCGCACAACTTTTCACTTCAGGGTCACACGGGTCACACCCCCTATTGCCAAGAAAAATTTTCCTCCGGGAGTTGCTGAAAGCCGCGGGTTGGAGGCTACTGGGGCAGGAAAGGCAAGGGAGCGGAACATCCGCCTAGATTAATCGAAATTGCCAAGTGTAGGAAAGGGAAATTTCCTCATTGTGTCCCCGCGAAGGCGGGGATCCATCTCCCGAGCGAGCGTCTCGACGCTATGGCAGGAGATCGACACCTGCCTGCGCAGGTGCACTGCCCTCTTCACTCCCCAGCCACCCGTCGCACCGGCACCGGAATATTGCAGATATCCGCGCCGCCTGCCCGCACAATGAAAAACGGATCGCGGCGATTGGCTCTGGCATCGGCATATTGGGCGAACGTCTGGCCCTCGGTATTCAGATATTCGAAACGCGGCTGGTCCGCTGTCGGCAATGCATTACCCAGCCGGATCGAGCTGATCGGCACCCGCTTGCTCGCGTCCTCGTAAAAACCCAGCTGCCCCTTGCCGCGCGGCAGGCTGGAGAGATATTCCATGCCTTCGATGACCCGCCCGACCACCGCAATATTGCGATCGAGATGGCGCGGCGCATGGCCGATCACGGTGTAGAGTTCTGCACCGCTGCCGGTGTCGGGGGAATAGTTGCGACCGACGCCGACCGCACCGTAGCAGTGGATGGGCCATGCTTGATTCCCTTGGAGTGCGAGTGGCCAACCGGCTGAAAAGGAACCTTTCCCATATTCTGAAGTAGTCAGCACTTGGTTGATCCTCACTGAGCTATTCAAAGGGCATACATGATGACCGCAATAATCATTTTTTGAACTTTCCCCAATTGCATACTCGCTCTCCGGCACCGTCTCCAAACCCTCGGGCAAAGCCTTTTGCTCGGTCTCGCCCGATTCCGGATTGTCGTAACCGGCATCGCCCCATTGCACGACATAATTGTCCTGCACCCGGTTGATGCTGGTGCCATCCCACCAACGCGCGGCGGCCAGCTTGCGGATATTGCGGGTCCAGCCTTGCGAGAAAGGTGCCGACATCAGCTGGATGATCACGCGCCGGGCATTGCCGTCTGTATCGGGCGCAAGGTCCATGACCAGCAGGTCGCCGGGTGCGATTTTCACCCATTCGCTGGCCGGGGCCGCCTCGACAATGGCATTGGGGCTTGGATATTCGGGCTTCTCGGTTTCCTGAGCCGAAAGCGGTGCCGCCATGGCGAGCGCCGCGAGCGATGCGATGGAGAATAATCTGTTCATGTAAAGAGCCCCGCTGCTTGTCGTTAGTCCGGAGCCTGTCGAAGGACGCCTTACGTCTTGCGGCGTGGTTCGACAGGCTCACCACTAACGGATTAAATTTCCAACATTCTGTCCGTCATCACCCTAACCCGACACAATCACTTGCGAAAGCGCGAATCCCGCACTAGGGAAGCGGCGCTGTCTGATATTCGACCAGATTCACGGGTCAGACGGTTTTTGCGGAGACGTGGCAGAGTGGTCGATCGCGCACGCTTGGAAAGCGTGTATAGGGCAACCTATCGAGGGTTCGAATCCCTCCGTCTCCGCCAACATCTCAATGCGAATCAGTGAGATGGCCCGA
>Ga0209491_10000166_pt1 | contig 123775 bp, 121 predicted proteins | sample BON02_FD_187213 | JGI IMG/M metagenome (GOLD analysis project Ga0209491, IMG submission 187213) | Freshwater microbial communities from Lake Bonney liftoff mats and glacier meltwater in Antarctica - BON-02 (SPAdes) (version 2) | ecosystem: Environmental > Aquatic > Freshwater > Ice > Glacier... | reverse complement strand
GTTAATACCCCCCCGTTGCAGAGATAGATGGGGTATGATGATGTTCACAAAATTTTTTTCCAGATTTTTTTTTGACTTCATTTTTAGAGATGGGATATTCACAAAATTTTTTTTACAGATTTTTTTTGACTTCATTTTTAGCCCCCTCTATTTCCAAAATTTTTTTTACAGATTTTTTCACCATTTTAAATATACTCCCTCATATACTCCCATTATATACTACCATTATATACTGCCATTATAATTTCGACTTCATTTTTAGCCCCCCTCTATTTCCAAAATTTTTTTCCAGATTTTTTTTTGACTTCATTTTTAGAGATGGTGGTGTTTTTAAAAGATTTTTAATTAATTTTGTTTAATGTTAATTTTAGAATATTTATATTAAAAACATTATATGCGGAACATTAAATTATACGAGGGATTATTAAAGGGTTCTTCACACCATTATCCTAAAGACATGATAGAGATGATAATTTTAGGGATTATGAAAAAGATAGTTAATGATAAGGAATATTATTTTTCATTTATATTAGCACCCGTTGCTATAAACTTTTTGGGTCAATGTCTTTCTGATGATACAACTTTTAACAGTAAAGATGATTCGAGTGATTTTGATAGGTGTATTAATGACTTAATGGATAAATATAAAAACATTGGGTTATATGAAAAATTAAGAAATGGGATGCTTAATATGATGAAACCTAGTAAGGGTATTGCATTCACTCATAATAAAGAAGCTAAGAAAATGGGTGTTAAACATATGGATAAAGAAGATGGTGGATATGTTTTAGTTGCTGAAGAATTATGGTCAGATATTTACGATGCTGCTAATAAGATTATTAAGATGAAATTTTCTAAAGATGATAAGATGAATAAACCATTTATTAATATACCTAAAGAAAAATAAAATATGGATAATAAAGATTTAATTAATCAGTACATAAATACTGGGATGGGAATTCCTAGAGAACAATATAATATGTTAAGTTCAAATGAAAAGAAAACATATTTAAGAAAAATGTTAATTCGGATTAAACAAGATGGTAATTATATTAAATATTATTATGGTGAATTAACAGAAGATGTTCAATTAGAAGCAGTTACACAAAATGGTGATATAATAGAATATATTATAGAAAAAGGCATAACCCCAAGTGAAGAAGTTCAAATTGCAGCTATTACAGAAGATTCTTATGTGATAAAACATATACTAGATAAAGGTGTAACTCCGAGTGAAAGGGTTCAAATTGCAGCTGTTACAAAAGATAATTATGCAATAGAGTATATCCTAGATAAAGGTATTACACCAAGTGAAGCTGTTCAATTAGCAGCTGTTACAAAAGATGCTTATGCAATAGAGCATATTCTAGATAAAGGTATTACACCAAGTGAACAAGTTCAAATTGCAGCTGTTAAACAAAATGGTTATGTGATAAAATATATTCTAGATTATGGTATTACCCCAAGTGAAAGGGTTCAAGTTGCCGCAGTTACACAAAATGGTGATACAATAGAGCATATTCTAAATAACGGTATTACACCAAGTGAACAAGTTCAAATTGCAGCTGTTAAACAATATGGTTATCTGATAAAACATATACTAGATAAAGACATAACCCCAAGTGAAAGGGTTCAAGTTGCCGCTGTTACACAAAATAGTACTGTGATATATTATATACTAGAAAAAGGAATTATCCCAAGTGAACAAGTTAAAATGATTGCAAATAAAAATAGAAATTAATTATGGATAATAAAGATTTAATTAATCAGTATATAAATACTGGAATGGGTATACCCAAAGAACAATATGATATGTTAAGTGGAAATAATAAGAAAACATATTTAAGAATAATGGAAATTAGGGTTAAACAAGATGCTAATTATATTAAATATTATTATGGTGAATTAACAGAAGATATTCAGATAGCTGCTGTTACACAAACTGGTATGTTAATACAATATATACTAGAAAAAGGTATAACCCCAAGTGAGGCAGTTCAGTTAGCTGCTGTTACACAAGATGTTGATGTTATAGATTATATTATAGCAAAAGGTATTATCCCAAGTGAAAGGGTTCAGTTAGAAGCTGTATCAAAAAGTGGTGCGATATCTTTTATTCTAGCTAACGGCATAACCCCAAGTGAAGCTGTTCAGTTGGCAGCTGTTACACAAAAAGGTTATGCAATAGCGCATATTCTAAATAAAGGGATAACCCCAAGTGAAGCTGTTCAGATAGCAGCTGTTACAAAAGATGCTTATGCAATACAATATATACTAAAAAAAGGCATTATCCCAAGTGAACATGTTCAGATAGCAGCTGTTAAACAAAGTGGTGATGCAATACAATATATTATAAAAAAAGGCATTACACCAAGTGAAGCTGTTCAGATAGTAGCTGTTACAAAAACTGGTCATGCTATACAATATATTAATAATCCAAGTGAAAGAGTTAAGATGATATCGAATCAAAATAAATAAAAATAAATTATGGATAATAAATATTTAATTAATCGGTATATAAATACTGGGATGGGAATACCCAAACAACAATATGATATGTTGAGCTCAAATGAAAAGAAAACATATTTAAGAAGAATAGCAATTAGGATTAAACAAGATGCTAATTATGTTAAATATTATTATGGTGAATTACCAGAAGAGATTCAGATTTCAGTTGTTACACAGAATAGTTATGTGATAAAAGGTATGGTTAACCCAAGTGAGGCTGTTCAGATTGCTGCTGTATCAAAAAATGGTCTTGTGATAAAATATATTTTAGAAAACGGGGTTACACCAAGTGAGGCAACTCAGTTAGGTACTGTTTCACAAAATGGTCTTGCGATAAAATATATCCTAGAATATGACATTACCCCAAGTGAAGCTGTTCAAATAGCAGCAGTTACACAAGATGGTGATGCGATAGAGTATATACTAGATAATGGCATTGACCCAAGTGAAGATGTTCAGATAGCTGCAGTTAAAGGATATAGTGATGCGTTAAAATATATACTAGATTATGGAATTACCCCAAGTGAACAAGTTAAGATGATTGCAAATAAAAATAAATAAAATTTATCTATTTTGGTTTATATTTATATAAAGAATAATAATAATAATAATGAAAAAAATGAACCTTTTAGAAACATATAATCTTTTATTAGAATCAACAGCTTCAGAAACTCAAGCTTTAAATATATTAAAAAAAGCAGGAATTGATAATCCAGAAGAGATAAAAGACAAATTTGTTAATGGTGATGAAACACCTACTAAAAAACATATACCATTTATGGCTTTAATTTATGCTAATGTTGATGCTAATCCTGAGGATTTTACCACTATTGATGACATCTTACTTACTTTTAATAAGTTTGTTAAATTAGGTGACAAACTTAAGCCTATGCAGATAGTTAATAATCAGATAGTTGTTGGTGATGATAAATTTAGTGATTATATTTCATTATCTGAATTTATTGATGGTGAGTTAACTTTATATAGTGATAAACCTAAAAACACAAGTTCTGAAGAGTTTACTAGTGAGGTTAAAAAATTCTGGAGTAATGAAAAATTTGATATTTATGATGGAAATAGTGTTGAAAAATGTATTCAATACACTCAAGGTGGTTTGACTGGACAGAATTATCCTTTTTGTATTGGGCAGTTTGGTAATTCTATGTATCAGAGTTATAGGAATACTAACACTTCAACATTTTATTATATTATTGATAAAACTAGAATTAAGAAATCTTCTGGTGGTGGTGTAAATTTAGATGACCCATTACACATAGTTGTTTTTGATGTGGGAGCAAATAGTGTTACTTTAACAGATGCTAACAATGAAACTGGAACTATATCTGAGTATGGTGAAAATGTGGATGGTTATATTACTTATTTAATTGACAATGGAGTGGAAGTTGATAAAATGATTAATAGACCTAAGACAGCTGCTGAAATAGCGGAGGACAAATTATTAGGAAACAGTAATAGTGATTTAAATTGGTTTAAACAATTAAGTTTTGAGTATAAAAAAAGTTATATTGGTAGAGGGCACCCATTGACTAATGACCAGTTTATTTATTTAAATAGGAAAAAGTAATTAAAATATATGAATAATTTAATAAAAAATTTATTAAGGGAGGGTTTATTGAGTGAAGCTTTAATGGATTTATCAATAGATGTTGATAATTTATATTCTATTTATTTTAAATCTGATTGTGAAGAAATTATAAATAATCGATTTATTACTGATGAGATGTTTGAACGTCATGTATTATCAACATCTTCTTTAACGTCACCTTTAGCTATTGAGGCGAATGCTATTAATCCATGTATTATAAGAATAAATTATGATGGTGGTAATTATTACAATCCAATTGATAAAAGTATTTCTTTATCTTCAAATTTTGCAGCTATTAATTTTATCAAAGACAATAAAAATAGTTTAGATGCAAGCATTAACTTTTTAAAAAATAATAATAATGAAGATTATAAAAGACTTACTAAAGAATTTGATGCTAGTAGGTTAAAGGGAAGTATTCATCATGAGTTAACTCATTGGGTCGATGATACGTTACATAATAAGCATATTGAAAAAGAAATAAAAAAAAGTATTCGTAGACAGAGCACTACTGATAGTAAGGGTCGTTCAAGGTATGTTCAACCTATGGAGATTCAAGCATTAATACATAATGTTGTTCAATTAAAAAGAGAAAATGAATCTATATGGGATAATTTAACTTTTAATGATATGTTAAGTTTATCACCATCATTATCCTCATTATTTAATGGGTTTAGTGATGATGATAAGTTTAAGTGGAAGAGGTTAATGCGTGATAGGATGGCCCGTGAAAACTTATTAGGTAAAGAAATGTCAAAAATGTAAAAAGGACCTAATTGGTCCTTTTTATTATTATTATTATTATCCTCTTTTCTTTCTAAGTCTTTCACTTTTTTCAAGGCGTTCGGCATCCGTTCTAGCTTTTCTTTCGGCACCAGTTTCTGTATATGGAGATATAAGTGTTTTTTGAGGTGCTTTTGGTGTTTCACCAGTCTTAATAAATTCTTGAAATTCTGTATCTGTTGCATGTCTACCTATTTTCATTTCGAAATCTTTACGTAATTTATGTTTTTCAAGTTTAGGGTCAGCAGACATTGCTTTCGCTGATAAGTCTTTTGCATCACCAGTTGATATATAACCGTCATAATCTGGTAAATTTATTTGTATAAAATCTAATATTACTTGACCATAGTTAATTAGTATTTTAATTGCCGCATCGGATGCTGAGGAACTAGTTTTTGCTGGAATACTATTATTTTGTCTATCTTTTGGGTTTTCAGTATTACCATAGGCGTTAACTTCAAATGTTTTATAGAATGCACTTTGACTTCTACCACCTAGGGAATTACCTTTAACATCTCTTTGGTTTTGATTTATCCTTTTTATTTTAATATCTCCGTGTATATTGACTACGGCTTCACCAACCCATTCACCTTCTGACACATTTCTAAAATATGGGTCGTTACCGTATAGTTCATTTGCTTTCTTTATTTTGGATAGTGTTGAGTTGTAGTCGCTGTTAGATGAGTAATTTTTAGCTTCTGTAATTTTATTTAACGCTTCTCTTAATTTATGTTTATAATATTCTTTCATAATTCCTTTTTTAATCATTAATGTATTCCTTTTTTGGTTTAGTATTGAAGTAAAACCAAAGGTCTCATACCATTTAACAAGTTCATCTAGTGTTAATGAATCTTTACCAGCTATTGGAGATGCGTTTAAATAAATATTATTGAAACCCATGGACTTACATTTATCAATTGTTTTAGTCATTATGGCTCTACCCACACCAGACTTTCGATAGTATTCATTAGTAACTTCTACCCATTCTATAACCATTGTTGGTTCATCACCAAATATTTCTTCTATTTGGTCTTCAGTAAAATCGGCTTCAAAATCTGAGTATGGGTCATATAATATTTTAAAAAATGATTTTCCAATTATATCATCTTCATATGTTGCTTCGATTGTATATTCATCTTCAAATTCTTCTTTGAATGAGAGAGAAACATTATTTGAAAATTCACTTTTATTAAGTGAATAACCTACTGACATCATTTTATCATATGCTTTGCCTTTATAGCTATCTAGTATATCCATGAATGGTGTTCTTCTAAGTACTTTGAATACTAAGTTCTCTAGAGAAAACTCACCACCTTTTTCAAGTCCACCAGTTCTATAGTTTTTAATTTTATGTTTTAGAGATGTAACTTTAGCAACAACTGATTTATAGTTATCATCATTATAATCTTGTTTTATACTTCTAAGTTTTGCTATAAACTTTTCGGCTTTATCTTTTATTATATTTTTATTGATTTTAAAATTTTCTCTAGTTGGTTTTAACACCCATTTATCATTTTTGATTGAGTATACTGCTGATGCCACCAATTTAGCTTTTATATCTTGTGCGTATAGTTCTACTGGGAAATCATATATAGTTATATCGTGTTCTTGATTCCAAATTGTTTTATGTGCATAGAAGAAATTTTCTTTAAATTCTTTATCACCTTTTAATTCAGAGAAATCTAATACTATATGTAAATCAACATCTGAAAATTTTGACCAATTATAATTTGCTAGTGAACCAGTAAATATAATATCTTTCATTTTAACTTCTTGTGGTAGGTCTAGTGTTTTAAAAAAATCATTGGCTATTGTAATTAGTTTTCTTCTAACAATTGGTTTAAGTTTATCACCATCCCAAATACTTTGGTTTAGAGTTTCGTTTATTGCAAAGCTATTAATAACGTCAGACGGTATTTTAATTTCTTTTTTAATATTATCTTGAATACTATTAGCAATATCATCTATCTCATCGATAGATTGTGTTGTTGGTACTGAGTAGTTTTCTATAATTATTTTATTAATATATAATTTCATATTATTATTTCTATATAAATATTTAACATAACCTATAAATTACGTATATTTGATTAAAAAACTTAAAAATGAGAATAAAGATTCTACTCTTTAGGTGGTCTTTTATTACCACTTGTCTGAGTTTTACCTTTTAGTAGATTAGAAATTTTAGCTCTTGGATGTATTTTCTTTGGTGCTCCATCTACTTTTTTATTTTTACGTTTCTTTTTATATTTTTTAACCTCAAAAACTCTTTCTTTAAGTTTTTCTAAAGTTATGTTGTAAGGGTCTTTTTCTAGTAGTGTTATATCTAATGACCATTCATGTTTTGAACGCTCTTTATGGAGCTCAAATGATGTTATAATGTGATTATCTATTTGTTTCTGCGTCCATTTATTCACTTTACTCATTTGAACATAACAAATTTGTTCTCTACCCATTGCGATTGCACGGCCAATATGTTTTGTTAGGTGACAGTTTGGACATAGTGATATAAGACCAATAAGTTTTTGGATGTGGTTAATGTCGTCATATTCCCAAATTTCGTGACATTCAACGTTATGTTTATATCCTTGATTCTTACCAGATTCTGTACATATTTCACATTTATTATCTGCATTATCATATGATATTCGTCTAATCTTATCCCATTCAGATGGTTTAACTGTTGTTCTAACATTTGAATAGTGACAAGTTTTGGGTATTAATTCTACTAGTAATTGTTTTTTAGATTTCATAAACTTTAAAGTGTTCTTTATTCAACTTCTTATTAATTAAATATCCATGAGTATTGGAACCTTTATCACCACCGTTGGTTATTATTTTAAAATGATTATTATTTACCAATGTTTTCAAGTCTGATGTTTTAATGAACCATATCTCACCTAAATGTTTAAAATAAGTTACAAACCAGTCGGCTATTGATGTTTCAACGCCAGATGGTTTATTTCTACATTTAAATTCAACAAACATATTTCCAGTATCTTTAGATGGTGTACATAGGACATCGGTTTTAATCTCGTATGAAACTTCAGAACCATTTTTATCCATAATTAAATCATATTTGTTATCATTGTTTGCTGAAACAAATTTTAACCCTTTACTAATTAGATATTCTTTTATGATATTTTCACCTTCATTACCTAAGACCAAATCTGGTCTGAAACTATAATTCGCCATATATTTTTAATCAAATCTAAATAAAATTAATAATAAAGTCAATTATGTTTGTAAATTATAAATAAGTTTTATACCTTTGAATTAATTAAGTGTATGTAAATTATGAAAAAGTTATTAATATATCTATTATTATTGTTTAGTATTTTATCTTGTCAGAAAGAATATCCATATCCTACAGATGATTATTATGTTGCAGCCACTGATGATGAACAACAAAGGATAACTCAATGGGGTAAATTTTTAGTTGTTGATGCTGTTATGTATATTGAAAACCATGAAACTGGGGGTAAATACGTTTTTAATCATTTTGATGATGTGAAGGTTATTTCTAGTATGAGATGGGGTGGTAGTTATTTTGACATTGAAGATATAAGTAAGAATGTAACTACTTGGTCTTTTTATAGACCATTAATTGAAAATGGTGATGGTGTATTCGTTTTAAATGATGATAAGAGTAAGCATTATAGGTTTCATTTTAAAGGTCCTTATAAATCAATAATTGAGGACCCAATACATGGAATAGAAGAGCAGTTGATGGGTGGTTCAGCTAGACCTTATAGTGGTAATATACTAAACTATAAAAATAAGTTAGTTAGTATTAGGATTCAAGAGACTCAAAGTAGCATAAATGGATATAATTGTAGATATTGGACACAATTAACATTAAAAAAAGTAGAGGAATGGTGATTAGGGTATGTTTAGGAATTCTTTTAAAACGGTTCTACTAAGATTTTCATCAAAGCAGAACACTATTTTAAGAATTTGTTCAAATCTATAGATTAGACTATTTAGGTTATTTTTATCATTTAAGAAATAAATACCATCGTCTAAAACTATTGCTCTTTTGAAACGCATATTTTCTTTAACCCTTGATACTGGATAGTTTCTTTCAAGGAATTTAGTAATTAAATATCGTTCAAAATTTACCATTAAAATGATATTATATCACCAATATGGTTGTCCCACTCATCTTGGATAATCTCATCTTTTTCATCTTTTTCCATAACATAAATATTTTATAATTATAAATATGTATAACAATCAATTAAAACATGAAGATTTAATTAAATATGAAAAATATATTTACTTAACTATATGTGAATCTTTATTTAATAGTTTTAAAAACGGCTATTTTAATACTTTCCCACCATTTTGTAGAAATTTATTTCACTCACTTTTAGATTCTAAAACTAAAACCATATCTATAAATGATTCAATCACTATTAGTGACGTAATTGATAAATTAAAGTTAATATATTTTCTTAACGATGAGACATCAATTAAATATCTTCGTAATTTTGTTGGAATGGATATTGACCATATTGTACAATATTATAAAATATTGATTATAGATAATAATTTCTTTATAAATTCAGTAGATTGATTTTATTTTAAATAATCCTTTATTATATTCTTTTCTTTTGATTTCTAAGAAGTAAATTACCATTTCTCTAGAGATATGGTCTTCTATAAATGGTGAAACTATTTCAGATATAAACCTCATCATTTTATCAATACAACCTTTTTTAGATTTAAACTGACCATGTTCACTGGTACTTAAATATAAGGATATAATTGGGTGGTCATTATTAAACTGCCTAACTAAAATTTTCCATATAATATTCGAGTCGTTCATTGATGTTGATTTATATTTATATATATATATATAACAATTTAAATTAAAAATAAAACAATGGCTTTAGAATTAACAAACGAAAATTTCGATGCTGTTTTAATCGAAAAAAATTTAACTATGGTAGACTTTTGGGCCCCATGGTGTGTACCATGTAAATTAATTACACCAATAATTGATGATTTATATGAAGAATATATTGATAAAGATATTACTATTGGAAAGGTAAATGTTGATGCTAATAGCAAATTAGCAACAAATTATGGTATTAGAAATATACCAAGTATATTATTTTTTAAGAATGGTGATGTCATTAAAAAGATAGTTGGTAACAAAACAAAAAAAGAATTAAAAACGATAATAGATAATTTATTATCTTAATTAAAATGGGTTAATAAATTAACCTTTTTTATTATTATCATTATCATTATTATTATATTTATAGATATGAAAAAGAAATTAATTATTACAGAGACACAATATGGTAGAATAGAAAATTTACTTGTAGAATCTACGAAACATAGTAATCTTGTAAAAGAGATAAAAAACTTTCTAGACGCTAATTATAGCCCTAGTGATAACTTTGTACGCAAAGGTGGTGAATATTTTACTGAAACTATGTTTGAGGTAACTGTTGATGAAGAGTTAATATCACCTAAGAGCTTATATGAGTACGTTAACTACAAGTTTCATACTGTTGGTGAGCCATTCATAAAACAAGTCATTAGAGATTGGGTAGATGGGAAGATTACAAATGATTATAGTTTAAGTGTAAATGTATCAATAAATTAAAATGGATTTAAAATCTAAAATAAGTTTTGTATTAAGAGACCATTATGGTTCTTTCGAAACTAATTTGGAGATAGAATATGAATCTAAATTAATTAACGAATTATTAATTGGTGATATTAATAATAATAAGGCTTGGATGACTTATAATCAAGTCATTTTAGAGTTAAAAAATAATCTAAAAGATAATTTAAAAGTTAGTGAATTACAATACAGATTAACTGAAGATATTGACCCTAATAAAGTATGTATTAACCTAATAGAAGAATTAGAAATACGTACCGAAGAGTTAAATCGTTTATACGATAAAATACGTAATCTTTAAACTTAATATTAATTTAATATACTGATAATAAAATAGTTATCATAAAAATACAGTATAGATATAGTCTAATATTATTTAATTTTAATTATATATTTTTGATATTATTCATTAAATATAGATATTTATAGTTAGATAACATTTAATTTAAATATAACTAGATGGACACTAAAAATTTAATATTTAGGGCCGCTAAAGGTAATAGAACAACTTTGGACAAGGAATATACTAAGCATATTAATGAAATTATAAGAACCTACGATGAGGAACAAGAGGGTAGATGGGAAACATATAATGTTGTTATTGAGATATTAACGGAAGATGTTTATGTCGATGTTGATTACATTGAAGAATTGAAATATAGATTAACCGATGGTGAAGACCCATCGGAAATAATTTTAGACTTTATACAAAGAGAGAAGGATAATTTAAGTGGTGTTTTTTGGTTTCTAAAGAAACGAATTGAGGAATATATTGAGGAAGATTATTTTAATCGATTTTTAGTTTAGATGTTGATTTGTATTTTTATTAATGGTATGTTTGCAACATGAAGGATATAATTAAAGATAGAATAACGTTTTTGACTGAAAAATTTGACGTTTTTGAATGTGATGGTTCACTTGATGGAGTTACCGATAAAATGAGTGAGTTAGCAGCAGAGGGTTGGTTATCTGAGTTAATTGTTAGAGATGGTGAGGTTTTAGGTATTGTATCTAAGATTTTAAATAAAAAAGGTAAATTATCTTTAAAGGTTAGTGTTTGTTCATTTGTTTTTACTGATATGATAATAGCTGACCCTACAAATAATAAAATTTATGTTCAGTGGATGTTAAATCTATTCTCTCGTTTATGTAAGGATTCAGAAACAATACCTATAGCGATTCGTTTAGTATTGGAGGATTTACCTCAAGCTAATTCTTATTTAATTTTATTTGAAAGTAATAAGCGAAAGAAAAAATTTAAAAATTTATGTAAAGCTAGTTACGCTTTAAAACACATTGAAGACCCTACTGATATTAACCAATATAAATCATTATCTCAATTATTTGATGTTGTTGACCCTTTTATTGAAAAGGAACCCTCAAGTTTAGAGAGAGTTTTAAATAAATTTGTTGAATCTGGTGAGGCTGAAATTCCAGTAAAGGATAGAAAATATACTTTATTTATACCTAAATCTGTCGATGCTAGTATTGCCTTTGATAAATTTACTAACTGGTGTACGGCTAAGAGTGGAAATGGAATGTTTAAAAGATATACTGAATATAGAAAACCAAATGGTGATAAATCTGATATTTACATAATAATAAATAATTTATTTTTTGATGGAAAGTCTGATGAATTATATCAAGTACATTTTGAGAGTAATCAATTAAAAGATAGAAAAAATGGTAGTAATGTTAGTATATTTGAAAATGTTTTACTTGAGAGTGAAGGTATTCATAATTATTTTCATGAAACATTAATGGTAAATGCAAAGGCTAACAAAAAAGGTATTGAACAGAATCTTTATTTAGATTATTTAGTTAAATTTGGTTTTGCGGATAGTTTATTTGATATGATTGATATTGAAACACCAACGATAAGATTTATGAATAGAGAGATTCCAAAATTACCAAACATAAGTAAATTTAATAATTTGGACCAACTAATCATATGTTCGGCTAATATGGTTGAACTTCATGAATCAATTGGTGATTTAATTAATTTGGAGATGTTGGTTTTGAGTAATAATAAAATAAAACAAATACCAAAAGAGATTGGTAAACTGCAAAAACTTATTTTCTTAAACCTTTCAGATAACCCAATTTTGTATTTTCCAGAAGAAATTAAATATTTAGATAAGAGCAATGGTGGTTCACTACTTAGATTAGGTATCAAAGAAGAACAAATAGGTGGTGAAAATTATAAAAGATTAAAAGAACTGTTACCACAAACGCAATTTTAATAAAAATAATAGAGGCTCCTAATTAGGGGCCTTTTTAATATAACAGGTTTTTAACATAAAAATAAATGATTTGGAAAAGAAAAGAAAAAAGAATTAATGGTACTTTAGAAGAATATTTAGAAAACATATTTGAGGAAGAATTAAACAAAGGATATAAATTAAAAGTGTGTGTAGGTACAGATTCACAAAAAGTTAGTAAATTTACATATAAGTTTGCTACTGTTATACTTATTACAACGACACAAGATTTAGGTGGCGTAATTGTTGGTCGTGGTGGTTTGGTAATATCTTCGACATATTTTAATACGTTCAAGAAAACAGATAAAGAGTTAGTTAATGAGAGAATGGTTTATGAAGTAAGCAAATCTATAGAAGTTGCGTATGATATAGCACCACTATTAGATTTATATGAATTACCGTTGGAAATTCATGCTGACATAAATAAAGACCCAGTTCATGAGTCAAATAAAGCTCTACAACAAACTGTTGGATATATTTTAGGTATGGGTTATGAGTTTAAGGTTAAGCCAGATGCTTATGCTGCATCAACTATTGCTGATAAAAAATGTTAAATATTGTTATTTCAACTAATTATTAGTATATTTACAATAAAATAATATTATGAGTAAATTTAAATTACAAACAAAAGATGGTGAAAATATCACATTAATTAATGCTAATTCATTAGAAGAAGCTCAAAGTAAATTTGCAATAAGAAAACAATTAACAATTGAACAACTATTGGATATTTTTGATGTTGAAGAGATTGAATAGCTATAATATAAATTTATTTTAACTATTTATAAACTTTTAATGTATTTAACTATATTTATATATAAATAAAATTTAATTTAAAACATTTAAAATATGTCAAACACTAAACAAGTTGCTAAAAAACAAGTTACAAAAAGAATTGGTATAAAAGAAACCGATTTAGTTGATTTAATCGATAATATTGTTACTGAAGCAGTAGCTGTAAAGAAACAAGAGTGGATTAATGAAAATAAAAAAATTGAGGCTGGAAAAACTTCAATATTAGAACGTAAAATTAATGCTTTAGAGGCTAAATTTAAATTGTTAACTGAAGGTAAAAAATAATAACTTTAAAATATTAATGACTAATGTGCTTTAAGTACATTAGTCATTTTATTTTCATAACTTCTCGTATTAATAATATATTTATAATAAAGTTTTATATTATGAATAAAGTTATTGAAAAATTAGAAAAAGAAGAAAAACCTTTAATTTCATCAGTAGATAGAGACGAATTTATTACAGCTAGTGAAAAAGCATTTGACTGTATTTTTGATGGTACATCAAAATTTTATCCTTGGAAACTACCAAAAAACATACCATCTAAATTTAGTATCGGTGTAATAGTTGGTTCTTCTGGAAGTGGTAAATCAACAATGTTAAAACATTTTGGTACTGAAGAGAAATTAATATGGGAAGCAAACAAATCAATAGTTTCACATTTCGAAAATCCAGATGAAGCAATAAATAAATTAGGTTCAGTTGGATTGAATACTGTACCTTCTTGGTACAAACCATATGATGTATTATCTAATGGGGAAAAATTTAGAGCTGATTTAGCTCGTAGAATCAAATCAAATAGTGTAATAGATGAGTTTACTTCAGTAGTCGATAGAAATGTCGCTAAGGCTGCCTCTGTGTCAATGTCTAGGTATGTTAGGAAGAATAACTTAGAGAATATAGTAATCTCCACTTGTCATAGTGATATTGTGGATTGGCTTGAGCCAGATTGGGTTTTAAATACGGATACAGGTGAACTGCTAGACGGTTTTTTTTTGTCCGACCAGAAATCAATATCAAGATATATCGCACAACAAATGATAGTTGGGGAACTTTTAAGGACCATCACTATTTAAGTGGAACAATTAGTAAAGCATCTAGATGTTATGTTGCTGTTTGGGAAGGACAAGTAATTGGTTTCTGTGCAACAATGACAATGCCTAGTGGTTCACTTAAGAATGCATGGCGAGGACATAGGGTAGTTATACTCCCAGATTTCCAAGGATTAGGAATTGGTGTTAGATTTATTAACGCTATCGCTCAAATTCATTTAGATGAAGGTCATAGGTTTTTTTCAAGAACAGCACATCCAAGAATGGGTATGTACATGCAAAATTCAAGACTATGGAGGGCAACTAGTAAAAATAGAAAATTAAGAACTGATGTTACACATGAGAACTTGTTTAAGAATCATTATGTAGATAACAAACGAATTTGTTTTAGTTATGAATATCTAGGTGAAGTAATAAAGGAGGGTTAATCCTCCTTTATGTAATTTTATTTCCAAGCTTTATCATTAATTAACACAATAGTATCAGATACTACTGGGTTATCTGGTGTAGTAGTTTTATAGTAACATTCTTTTTCTTTAGCCGCCAAATCATCAGCTGATAAAAGTTCACTAGTTTTTAGGAACCACTTACCTTTTGATACATAACTACCATCTGGTGCTCTTTTTAAGTCACTCGCAATAGAACCTTCAGTTCGGTAAGAATATTCATAAACAAAAGTCGGTTCTTTTGTACATGATGTTAGTGCACCAGCAGCAAATGTACACATAACAATTGCTTTAGCTAATGCACTTTTAATACTTTTATATTTTTCTATAAAAGAATCAGGTATAATACCTTCCACTATACCGTCATTATCATTAATAATTATATGGTAATTATCAAAGTTAAGATTTCTATCTTTAAAATAAGTTCTCATTTGTTCATCTCTAGATGGAGATTCTGAACTTTCTCTTAAAATGTTTTTAATTTTAATTTTAGATTCAGATAATTTTTCTTTAACTAAAAATTGTTTTAATCCTTCTTCTAATTTTTCTACTCTAGCGTAAGGGGTCATAGTAACCTTAGTGTTTTTAATTGATTTCATATTTTTATGTGTTATTATTATTTATTATTGTTTAATAGACGAACTTATTAATGTTATAATCAATACTACTATTGTGCTTCGAATGTTAGTATAGTTTGTTCAATAATTTCATCAACTAAAGAAACTCCATGTAAATCTTTAGCTTTTTGATAATCCCCAACATTAATATTTGATGCTTTAATTTCTTTTTCACCATCGGTGATTACTAGTTTAATTGTTAAATTTTCCATTTTATATGTTTTTAATTTTATCGTTTATTATTTTAGCTAATTCATAATCTTCATTATCAATAGCGTTTTGTAATTTAGTTTCTAAACTCTTAGGTATCACAACAGCAATTATGTAATTTTTATAATTTAAGTTTATAATAATATCATCACCAAATTGGATATGTTTACATAATTTATCATATTCAATCTTTAAACTACCATCATCTCCATCTACACAATAAACATTACCTTTAAGTTTAACAACATTAGCATAAGTTAAAAACACATTATCGCTATTAATAAATAACTCATCGTTGGCGTGGTTATGTTTATCATTTTTGTTTACCATGTTTAATTCATCATCCATAATTTATATTATTTTATCAAATATAATAATTATTTTCCAATTAGTCAAGTTTTATATTAAATTAACCGTACCAATTTGCGTAACAGCAGCTAACTTAACTCTTTCACTTGGAGTAATTACTTCCCTTAATATATTTTTAATTTTAGTTTTAGATTCAGATTTTTTTTTCATAATTTATAAATATATCTCTGGGTGTATTTTCCCCCATTTTCTTATTATTGTAACTATATTAGTTAATTGTGTTGTTTTACCAAGATTAAGTTTTTCTAAGTTTTTTGGATAAAGAAACTGATTTAATAACTGGTGTTAAAATAACGCCAATAATATTAATTAACTGAAAACCAATTAATGCTGAATCGAAAATTTCTTTTGTTGCTGAAGCGACAACTCCAGTAAACCATGTTAAAATAGGTCCTATTTCAAAAGTTGATAAAGCTAATTCTTTTAATTCTTTAAACGTATTAAAAACACCAGAAATACCAGCAATTATGTTTGTATTTTGTTGAATGAAGTTTAAACCACCACTTATTATTTTACCAAAAACGGTTTCTTGAAGGTACGATAGTAAAGTCAAAAAACCCAATATCATTAAAAACCCTTTCCATCCAATTTCTGTTGAAACTGATATTGCTACTTTTTCAATATGTAACATCAATTTTTCAAATTTATCGGCAAATCCAGAAATTTTATCATTAATAAGCGCTACAATTTTTATAACATCTTGTTTTATTTTATTAATTGTCTCTAACAATAATTTTTTAATAGATAGAATAGCATTAACCATTAATTCTGAGTCTAATAAAAGGTCTTTAAATAATTTAGCGACATCCTTTAGATTTGCTATACTATCAACCACCTCCATTGCTTTTTCTTTTCCCTTGCCAACAACATTTCCAATATATTTATTGATAGAGCCTAACAAGTTTTCAAAAATTAATTGTTCGGTTATTATTTGTTTTCTTAAACTTAATGAATAATTTTCATTTAACCCTTTTTTTATACCTAAAACATTTTCGATATAATGTGAATTATTAACCAAAAATAATGATTCCTCAGATAACTTATTTTTACCGTTATAAATAAATAATTCCTCTCTTAAAATGTTTGTAATTTTTATTTTAGATTCAGATAATTTTTCTACTCTAGCGTAAGGGGTTATAGTAACTTTAGTGTTTTTAATTGATTTCATAATCTATAAATATATCTCTGGGTGTATTTTCCCCCATTTTCTTATTAAAACTCCAGCGATTGAATTAGCTTCATTTTCTATTGGACTACCATCTGAACCATCTTTAACTGCATTAACTAATCTTCCTTCTAAATTTTGTTTGTGATGGACTAATTCGTGTGCAATTGAGCGACACACATCAATAATTGCTCTATTTTTAACATATACTTTTATAAAACCAGTTAATTTATAATATGCGGTTGTTGTTAAATCATCAGTTCTTTTAAACGCCAACGCAATTTTGATATCATCAGAAATATCTAAATATTCTTTTGAAAAGTTAATAAAATCCGTAACTTGTCTAATGTCTAACTCATCTTGTGTTATAAGTCTTTCTCTAAGTAATTGTTTTATTATTGATTTCATAATAATAAATATAAAAAAAAGGAGAAAAAATCTCCTTTTAATTATTATTTTATTTTCTTAGGCTTCACGCCTTTAAGTGTAATCAATTGTTTTACTTTATCTAAACCTACTTGAATGATATCACCTTCTTTAATTTTATCATTTAGAATTTCATCAGCTACTGCATCTTCAACATAATGTTGAATTGCTCTAGATAAAGGTCTAGCACCATAAGCCTCATCATAACCTTTAACACCTAGAAATTCAATAGCATCTTTAGATATCGTTAGATTATAACCCATCTCAATTACACGTTTTCTTAATTTTTCAACTTCTAAGAAAATAATCTTATGAATATCTTCTTGTGTTAATCCTCTAAAGATAATCGCATCATCAATACGATTAAGGAATTCTGGTTTGAATTTCTGCTTTAAAGCTTTCTCTATAATAGCACGACTCTTATTTTCCTCATCTAAGATAGTTGAACCAGTATCAAATCCCATATTTTTACCGAATGATAAAACTTCTTTAACACCGATATTTGATGTAAGAATAATAAGTGCATTTTTAAAATTAACTTTACGACCTAAACCATCTGTTAATTGCCCTTCATCCAATAGTTGTAATAAAAGGTTGAATACATCGTCATGTGCTTTTTCAATCTCATCGAAAAGAATAACACAATGTGGTTTTCGTCTAACTTTCTCAGTTAATTGACCTCCTTGGTCGTATCCAACATACCCTGGTGGTGGACCTATTAGTCTAGATACAGAATGTTTTTCCATGTACTCAGACATATCCATTCTAATCAAAGCTTCTGAGTCACCGTAAACGTTTTCAGCTAAAAATTTAGCTAACAATGTATTATGCGATAAAATACCGTTGGTGTAATATCTTCTATTTGAACCTTCTTTTAATTCAAGGTCATACATTATTTCCTCATAACCTAAATTAGTTAATTCAACTACTTCAGATTCGGATAACACACAATTAACATCAACTTTTACCTTATCACCAATAGATAGATTTTTAACGAAAACTTCTTTCATTTCTTCATTAAATACAATATGGTTATCGGCACATTTAAGCTCTTTACCATCACTTAGCTTAAGTTTATATACTTCATATGGAATTGTTTCATGTAACGCTTCTATATCAACAAAACCATCATCAGTTAATACTTCGTAATCACTTACTTTTGTAGTTTTTGTTATTTTTTTAAGTGACTCAAATTCATGTTTATTAAATAATAAAACATTATCACCAACTCTTTTTTCAATTTCTTCTACCCTATTTAATGGTTTAATAAACCCATTCGTTTCAAATAATGAATATCTATAAATAACCCTGCCATCACTAATACTAGCCGAATATATTACTATATGGTGACCATTAGATAAATGTTTTTCTAAAATATCAAAACTATCATCAGTTTCATTAACAGAAAATACCTCACCATTTAATTTACCTATAGCAAACATAGTTACATAGCAATGTTCATGGTTTAATAATAACTCAACATCATCAGTAATTAATTTAATTTCATCACCATTTTTATTTTCAAAATTTAACGTTTTGATTAGAACAGTAAATTTATATTCTGGTTTTGCTATACCACCATTTAGATTATCACATAGGGTATATTCTAACACCTCATTTTTAGTTGAATCATCCATATACACATTTAATTCTTTAAATTTAGTTTTAAAATCATCAGACCAATTTGATTTTAAAACCTCATCCCGTAATTCATCATGTTTTTGGTGAAGTTTTTCACCTTTTTCTAGTAGTTCTTTAATTCTTTTATTCATTTTTAATTCATTAATATCAATTTCCTCAACTAAACCAGTAGTTTTATTTCTTATAACTATCTTAGTATCAGAACAAAAACACTTACCGACTCCAGTGGGTCCCAGAAAGATAAATGACCCCACTGGCTTACTTTTATCTTTAATACCAATACGATTACGTTTAATTGCTTTAACAACTTTGGTAACTGCGTCATCTTGACCGATTACTTTACCCATTAGTTCTTTATCTAAAAGCATTAGACGTTTACTTTCACCAGTTGATATTTTAGTTAATGGTATTCCAGTCATCATAGATACGACATCAGAAATTAATTCTACACCAACTTCAGTAACATCTTTATCTAGACTTTCTTGCCATACTTTCATAGCCTTATCTAATTCTTGACTTATTTTTCTATCCTCATCTCTAAGTTTAGCAGCTTCCTCGTATTTTTGTTTGATTATAACCTCTTTTTTCTGTTCATTAACCTCATTTCGCTTATTTTCTAGCAATTTAATAGCGTTTGGTTTTTCAATACCAACATTTGTTGCCGCACCAGCTTCATCTAAAACATCTATGGCTTTATCTGGCATTGCTCTATCCATAATGTATCTAGCTGAAAGTTTAACACATTCCTCAATGGCTTCATCGGTATACTTAACATTATGGTGTTTTTCATATTTTTCTTTAATATTGTTAAGAATAACTATTGTTTCATCTAGCGTTGGTTCTTCCACAAGAATTTGTTGAAATCTTCTTACGAGGGCTCCATCTTTTTCGATATTTTCACGATATTCATCCAGTGTAGTTGCACCAATTACTTGAAGTTCACCCCTAGCTAATGCTGGTTTAAATATATTTGACGCATCTAGAGAACCAGAAGCATTACCAGCACCTACAATAGTGTGTAGTTCATCTATGAATAAAATAACATTTGGATTTGCTTTACATTCTTCTAGAACAGCTTTCATTCTTTCCTCAAATTGGCCACGGTATTTAGTACCAGCAACTATCGATGCTAAATCTAGACTAAAAATTCTTTTATTGATTAGGGTTCTAGGTGCGTTACCATCCATTATTAATTGTGCTAACCCTTCTACTATTGCAGTATTATGTGATAATATTCCGTTAGTATAATATCTTCTATTTGAACCCTCAGTTAATTGAAAATCATACATAATCTCTTCGTAACCTAAATTGGTTATACCAATAACCTCAACTTCAGATAAACTATCATCACCATTAACACAGATTTTGTCACCAATCAATAAATTTTTAATAAAGACCTCTTCCATATCATCTTTATAGAATACGATATGGTTATCCGCACATTTAAGTTTTTTCCCATCATTTAAGTTAAGCTGATATACTTGATAAGGTATTGTTTCATGTAGTTTCGCAAGTTTCACAAAACCACTATCAGTTAAGATACTAAAACCAGACATATCAAATGATTTGGTTATTTTTTTTAATTCTTCCATTTTTATTTATTTAAAAATTTAATGCATTTATTTATTATTTCTTCTCTATTTCCCCATCTATATTCCGAATCCCAAACTACCATTACATCAAACCCTTTCTAACCAAAAATTAAGGTTGTTAGGTATTTTATATTTAAAATTAAACCTACCAACAATAAACCAATCTAATAAACTAGATTTAATCGAGTGGTCTAATAAAACTAAATCATTATAAATCAATTGTATTTAATTTTCTAAAGTTTCCACATTAATAAATTTGTTTTTTTATTTTATAAAACCCTTCAAGTTATCAACGTTTTTAAAATATTCGTTAAACTCAACTTCAAAATTACCATTCTTTTTATATTTAATTTTCATACATTTACTTTTATTATAAACATATTCAATAGTAAGAAAAGTAAATAATGAAGTGAAAAAAAGTTAATTAGCTGTTGGTAAACGTATTTAATAAATTAGTTATTGTTGTTTTAAACACTTCTCCAGTTAAATCATTTCTCATAACTACCTCAGTATCAGGACAAATACACTTACCAACTCCTGGCTCACCAATCAACACTGGGTTATTTTTCTTTCTCCTAGATAATATCTGAGATATCCTCTTAATTTCTGGGGCTCTACCAACAACTGGGTCTAATTCACCTCTTTCAACGGCTTTAGATATATCTCTACAGAAATTATCTAATACTGGTGTTTTACTTTTAGGTTCACCTTGTTTTGATTTCCCATTAAAAGAATCTAGCTCATCACTAGATTCTTCCAATGCACTTTTAATTTGTTCTGGTTTATAATCTTCACCAACCATTGATATTAAAAATATGTCATAAGTAATTCCCATATCGATTAAAAATTTAGATATTGGATACTTAGAATTTAACATAGCCAACATGATGTGAGTAGTGTCAATCATAATATCACCTAATTTATCACACTCTTTATCTAAAGAATTTATAATAGCCTTACTTTCGTCAGAAAAAGGAAGTGAGCGTCTATTTTTACTTACTCTAGGTATTAAATCATTCACTCTAACAAATGTATAAATTAAATCATATAAATCTGAAGGTTCTACTTTTAATTTTTTTAATATATTTACACATGTATTATCATTATCAGATAATATCGATAAGAGTATATGCTCTGGTTTAACTTTAACATCATCAAAAGCTTTAGCTTCTTTAATTGAGTTATTCATTATAATCTTAACTTTAGGATAAATTTCTCTATTCATATTTTTTTTTTATTAATTTGTTTCAGCAAATGTACTAATATTTATTTAATAAACCAACTTGATTTACAATTAAATATTCGTATATTTGTATAAAAGTAAATGATGAGCGTGAGTTATACAAGAATTGAATTAATATTAAAAATAAATGATACGGTATTTGGCAGTACGGTTAAATTAGAATTTATTAATTGTGAAGTAAATTTTCAAGCTGATTTTATGATAATTACAACAGTTCAGAATTTGGTTCGAAAGAAAATAATGATACCTATACATATAATAATAAAATTTTTAAATTATCTGAAATATCATCATATCAAACAACAAAAATAATAAAGTAAAAAAACAAAAAAAAAAATGATTTTAAAAAGAAAAGAACAAGAAGGTGTAGTTAAAGCTATTTATTCATCGTCTAACATTTGTGCATCAACGTATAACAACTTAACAAACGATTTAACGTTGATTTTTACGTATGGTGGTCAATACCTATATAAAGGTGTTTCAAAAACAGATTATACACGTTTTGAACTTGCTGATAGTCAAGGTTCAATATTGAGTAGTCATATAAAAAAATACTCTAGTGAAAAGTTAGGTGGTATTGATGTTACTGAGATGATTAAAGAAATAAAAGAATTAGAGTTGGTTGGAGATACATCGACACCAGAATCTAGAACAAAAGAATTATTAGAAGCTATGAGTACTATTATTGCTAATTACTTTAAGAATGGTAATGTTACGAAAGCATCGTTAAAAGGTTTAAAAGATAATATTAGTAATTTAGAAAAAATAACTACAAATAACGTAACTATTGTTTAAACATATAATGAATAAATTAGATAAAGATTATCAAAATATACTTAGGGATATAATAGATTTTGGTATTAAAAAGGAGGATAGAACTGGTACTGGTACTCTTTCATTGTTCTCTCATCAAATAAAACATGATATGTCAACTGGATTCCCTTTGTTAACAACAAAAAAAATGTTTACCAAAGGAATTATAACTGAATTATTATGGTTTCTTAAAGGAGATACAAATATAAAATATCTCGTGGATAATGGTTGTAATATTTGGAATGGGGATAGTTATAATTTTTACTTAAAAGAATGTGAAAAATTAAAAAAAGATAACAATAATTAGTAGTTCTTATACCCATCACCATATTTATATATAAACTAAAATATGGAAAAAAAATATTATTTATACATTAAGACGAGCCCAATAGGGTTAAGGTATCTAGGTAAAACAACAAAAGACCCGTTTATATATTTAGGTAGTGGTAAAATTTGGAAGCGTCATATTAAAAAACATAATTTGACGATTGGTGATATTAAGACCGAGATTGTTTTTGAAACAACCGATATTGACAAGTTAATTGAAAAAGGACTTGAATTGAGTTTATTGTACGATGTTGTTAAGTCAAAAGAATGGGCTAATTTGAGAGAAGAAATAGGTGACGGTGGAGATACATCTAAATTTATAGATTATTCAAACCCAACATTTCACAATCCAGAAAATAGTAAACACTTGAATGATTGGTTGAAGAATGTTAGTGATGATGAAATAAAAAAAATACTTAGAGAACGAATCGAAAAAGTTGATTTTAAGAAAAGAGCTGATAAAGCAAAGAAAAATACTGATTGGGATAGTTGGAGAGAATCAATAAAAAACAGGAAAACAGATTATTCATTCCTAAATAAAGTACATGAACAGAGTAAAAAACCTATTTATCAACTTAATTTAGATGGTGAAGTTATTGATGTGTTTAGTTCAGCTGTAGATGCCGCTAATGTGTTAAACATAAATGTTGGGGGGATTGGACATTGTTTAAGAGGTAGGAATAAAACCGCTGGTGGTTATAAATGGAAATATAAAAATATAGAAGATGAAAGCAAATAGAAATGATTTACATGAAAGTGGTAGACCTTATACACAAGAAGAATTTACTGATAGAATTAAAACTGATATTAAATTTGCTAAAAAATGGGGTGATTTAGGTCCAGTATATGGAAAACAATGGAGAGCGTGGGGTGGGTATAAACTAGTACCTTCTTCTTACTGTCATGGTAGTGTTACACATTTTGATAGGCAACCAATTTTAGACCAAATTAAAGAGTTAATACACAGTTTAAAAAATGACCCAGACTCAAGACGATTGATTGTCTCAGCTTGGAATGTTGGTGAGATTGACAAGATGGTTTTACCGCCTTGTCATTGGGCATTTGAGTGTTATACTGAAGAATTAAGTGACGAGGAAAGGGTTAAATTGGCTGGCGGTACTATCCAAGTAAAATATCCAGCACTAACAATTCAACAAATTAAATCTTGTGATGAAAGAAACATACCAAAAAGAAAACTTAATCTTAAATGGCATCAAAGAAGTGTTGACACATTTTTAGGTTTACCATTTAATATAGCATCTTATGGTTTGTTATTAGAAATGTTAGCTAAGGAGGTTAATATGGTTCCTAGTTTTTTAATAGGTGATTTAACCAATGTACATTTATATTCTAATCATATAGAACAGGCTAAAGAACAGTTGAGAAGAGATTCATTTGACTTACCTAGATTGGAGATACATGGTGAACCTATTGGTTCTGACATATCAGACTATAACATTGACCAATTTAAATTTACTGGGTACGAATCACATCCAACGATAAAAGCTCCTTTATCGAATTAATAAATAAAAGCTACATTAAGTAGTTTTTTTTGTTTTTGTTAATATTTATAAGAAAGAAATAGATTATGGCAAAAATAAATGATATACATAGCATTATAGTTCCAGCATCATCCCCTAATTTAACCGCACATACATATACTGAGATATATGGTGGTTCTGCTGGTTGCACAATAACACTTAACGGTGTTGGTGTATCTATTGGTGCTTCTTCTAGTATCTATGTTTGGGTAAGGACAATAAGTGGTGGTGATGGTTGTTTTTTATTAGGTGAAAACAAAGATGTATTCCAAGGAAGTAATAATTTACAATAAAAATAAATAATATAAAATAAATATGAAAAATAATAAAATAATGCCATTAGGTCTTAAGGGTGAAGAAATAAATGAACGTATGCGTCATTTAATGGGTATTAAAACAATCAACGAAAATAAAACATCATATGTTATTGAGTTAACTAAGATTGGTCCAGATAATAAAGCTTACGCTATTGTTAGAGAAAATCATGAATATTATATTAAAATTAGCGATAAAACTTCAAACATATTAGCTGAAGATTTTAAATATATTGGTGGTTTACAAAATAAAAAATCTGAATCTTATCCTTCATATGCTAAAGCAACTAAACATTTAAATTTAAGGTTTAATTCATTGGCTGAAGCTTTCGATAAAGAACTTACTATAAACGTATTGAAAGATGATAATTTATTATCTGAATCTGGTATTGCTGGTTTCTCTAATTATGGTGGAAATGGTTTTTCTGGTGCTGGAAATTTAGCAGGTAATACTGTGTTATATGAAGAAGAGGGAGAAATTGAAGAAGAAATTGAAATGACTGAGGAAGAAGCTATTATCGAAGCTATGTTAACTGAAAAAGACTGCGGAACTGGAGACGTAAAAGAAGAATCTATGGAGGAGTCAATTGATAGATTAACTGAGATGCTTGAAGTTCCATCTGAAAATAGCGAAAATAGCGAAAAAATAGAAAGTATTATTGCTGAACTAACTGAAAAAGGTAGAGAAATTAATCCTAATAATATTAGTATAGCTTCATTGTTTCGTAAAGGTGGAACTGTAAGTGAAGAAGCGGCAGCTGCTTATTTAAAAAAAAAAGTTTAAACGAAACTAAATATATGTTGAAACTTGATGCTCTAGAGCCAAAAGTTTCAGCCGAACCTATTGCCGAACCAGCTGATGAAGCTGGTTTTGGTGGTTTTGATGGTTCTAGTAGTGAAGAGCCATCTATGGATTCTGGTGAGGAATTACCAGTAGATGATAAACCTTTCGATGATGAACCATTTGATGCTGGAGTAGAAGCAAATGAAGATTCTGACCCCAAAAAATACATCCAACAATTGACTGGTAAATTGGGTCAGTCTTTAAGACAGTATTCTAAAGACCAAGGACAACCAGATTATGAATTAGAAAAATTTGCGATTAATTCTTTATTATCGGCAACACATACTTCTCAAATGGATGAAGAGGATAAAAACGATATAATTAAGAAAGTTAATACATCTGGAAATGAATCAGAAGATTCCGACAATACGGAAGATAACGGTAGCGATAATGACAATGCTGGGTTTGATGATAATAGTAATAACGGTGAAAATGATGGTGATGAAGATTTACAAGAGGGTAAATACTTATTGGATAAAGAAAAGGTCCCAAAAGTAAGTATATTTGCACCAAAATATAGTAAAGAACACATTCCAGAAAATGATTTAGATGAGGCAGTTGATTCTGACCCATGTTGGAAAAATTATCAACAAATTGGAATGAAGGAGAAGAATGGTAAACAAGTACCTAATTGTGTACCAGTTAATGAAGGTGTTGAGGGTAGAGAATCAAATAATTATACGTTTTGGCAAAACCTTAAAACCTTAAATCATGCTTCTAGTGAATTGTTAGGAATGGATAAAGATAAAATAGATGAAATGTGTGCAAATGGTCACGCATGGGCTGTTGACCACATTTCTACTTCGGCAGATGATATTGAAGAAGTATATCATTTCTTTGACACTAATGTTGATTCCAGTTCAATGGATTATGATGGTGAGACAGAGTGTGGTTATGAAGATGAGTATGGTACGGTTGAAAATGTTGAACTTTATGAAGGTAAATATGATGATAAAAAATTAAATAAACCAACTAGTGGTGACGTAAAAAAATTCAAAGTATTTGTAAAAAATAAAAAAGGTAATGTTATAAAGGTTAATTTTGGTGACCCTAATATGGAAATTAAAAGAGATGACCCAAAAAGAAAAAAAGCATTTAGAGCTAGACATAAATGTTCTGAAGCTAAAGATAAAACAACACCAAAATATTGGTCATGTAAAATGTGGTCATCAACCCCAGTTTCTAAAATAGTCGGTGAAAACTTGATTGTTAGTGGTGGAAATAGTATCTTTGGGAAAAAAGATTTAACTATGAGATTAAGAGAGACATTTAATGACGATTTAGAACCGTTTGTAGAGCCAGCACCAATGCCAGTTATAGAACCTAAAAGAACAACTAAACCTTTTGCACCTAGTAGAAAAAATAAACCATTTACGATTGAGCCAGATACAATACCTCAAACGGACCCTAAAGCTGAAAAATAATGAAAGAACTTTTTTTAATATATGTTAATAAGGTAGGTAAAGATTATAGAGGTGAATTTTTATATGAGTTCATATTTTCTGATACTATTTCAAACATAGATGGTGAAGAGTGGGACACATTTCCAGCTTCTGGTAGACCAGAACCACCTCATGAACATTTAATTAAGAAAGTTGGACGTTTACAGTCTGACTTAATTTTGGATGTTATTCAAGAAAGTGATACCTTTGCTGTATGGGATGCTGTTGACGGAGTTATTGCTTTGTCATGGGAGAATATAAACAATTACGATACTTACCCAGAGAATAGACTTTGCTTTAAATTTGGTGATACTATTAAAGATGTTGAAGCTAAATTGTACGAAAAAGACCTAATATTAGAATATAATAAAATTAACCATGGAAAAGAAAAATAAAATTAATGAAGATGATGAAGATGGTAAAGATGGTAAAATTGCTCTTCTTGTAACGCCTAAAGTCTTAAAAGATGTTGTTAAAACTAAAGAATTAAGTGACATTCAAAAAGCAAATCCAGAAGGTGTTAAATTAGTTTACGATGAGGAAGGTGGTTCTGATAGTACTTCAATGTTGAGTATATCTGAGGAAGAATCTATTATTGAACCACAAGACCAAGCAACAATAAAATATTTATCAAATGTTATAGATAAAGAAAGTGGTGAGGTATCTAAACCTTTCACTATCGATAATAAAAAATATAAGATGGTTAGAGGTCAACACCCAACTAAGGGTGTTGTTCTTGGTGTTTATTGTTTTGACGAATTGAATAAAGATGGTAATAATATTATACATTTAGTTGAGTACTTTGAAGAATCAGTAATAAAACCAATTATGGATAGAGATGGTATTCAAAAACCAATGGATAATAATAGTGAGGATTTGATGGGTCACTTTAATTTAGATGACTTAGGTAAGTGTAGGTTATTTTTTATTGAAAAAGGAACTGGTAAAGTTATTGCTAGGTTTAGAGATGTTAAAGAATTGGCTACTTCTGGTATTAAGTTAGGTGATAACGAGATGTTAGTTAATAGGAGACAATTAAAAGCTATTAGATTCTCTAGTAAAATTAAAGAACAATTATCAACACATGGTTTAGATGAGAGTGTTATTAATACTGATAAGCTAACTAGTGATGTAGGAAAATTAGTTCGTGGAATGATAAGTAAATTTGGTAATGTCTTTGCTAAATTAGATAAAGATATTGAAAAAGCAACATTTTTATCTAAAATCGCTGAATTACTTAAAATTGATACAACAATGTTATCAGCATTGGTTAGCAAATTTAAAGATACTGCTAATAGTAGTGGAAATAATGTTACACCAAGTGTTCCCACAGATGGTACCACAGATGGTACCACAGATGTTACATCTGGAATTAAAGAGTCAAAAAGAAATGTTATAAAAACAATTAAAATAAAAGATTTAAAGAAATGAGTAAATATAAAAAAATAGCTGAGGAAGCATTAAAAAAAGCTAAACTAAGTACTGTATCTACTAGTGTTAGTAAACCTATTAATGAAAGTGTTCTTTACCCAGAAAATCTTAGTGAAAGAATGCATCCTAAATTGGAGCAAGATATTAAAGATAGAAAACACTCATTGGGTAAACACCCAGCATTTCCAGAAGATGATGAATCCTTATTCGAAGAGAAGATAATGGGTGAACGTTTTAATGAAGTCGCTAAACGTTACAAAAGAGCGTTTGATTGTGATTCTATAGATAATAGAGAATTAACACAAAATATGGGGCCATTGGTTCGTGAGTGTATGAGACTAGAGGTTATGCACACTAAGGAATTGGAAAATTTAGCAATAAAAATGGTTCGTGAAGAATATGATATGGGTGAAGATGTTGTTGAGATAAATGCAACTTTAACAAGTGATATATCTATTGAGGGTACTAAAAAAAATCCAACACCAGTTGTTAGTGAGGTTGAATTTTCTAATCATGGTGAAATAGCTAAAGCAAATAAAGAAGTTTATAAACGTAGATTTTTAAATGCTATGATTCAAGGTGCTGCTAAAAAATGTAATCACATGTTTCATATGGTTGATGATGAGTTAACAAATATTGAACCTAGATTAGCGAATAACTATACTAAGATGATGTCAGCTGCTGATTATATGTATTATGTTATACCTAAAATGGAGAATGGTGTTAATGCTGGTGTGGTTAGGGTTACGTTTCCAACAAAAAAGAACCCAAAAGTTATTATAGATGCTGAAGCAATGGTATTCCCAGTTCTTATTCATGAATTAGTGAAGGGTGTTATGGAAATATTATCAGCAAAAGGTTTACCTAAAAATAAAAAAATAGCTAAGTATGTTATCGATAAAGCAGATTTTTTATCTGCTGAACCATGGGATATGAGATTAGGACCAGCTTTGTGGTCAAAATTTACTGATACTATAGAGCCAGATGATTTTAAATTAAAACATCACATATACAATGAGTTAGCAATATTAGAAGCTGATGAATTTAATATTAAAATGAAAGAGATTTTAGCTGGTACGAAAGAAGGTAAAAAAATTATTAAAACTATTGTTGAAGAAATAAATCAAGGTTTAAATGAAGATGAATTAACTCATGTTTTAGATTACGAAAATGATGAACTAGAAAATGATTATGAAGAAACATTTAGATTAGATGATTTATTAAATGGTTCAAATATTTCATCTAATGACGATAGTATTGATGATGAAGATGAAGATGAAGATACATATGATATAGACGACTTATTTTAGTATATGTAATGAAACACATTAAAAAGGGTCTATATGACCCTTTTTTATTTTAGAATAGTTGTTTTCTGTTGTTATAGATATTTATATCTAAAAAGATATGTTAACAACACAAGAAATATTTCAAGAGTATGCTCATTGTCTTACTGATTCTGTTCATGCTATTGAGACATATTTAGAAACGTTCGATAAAACGCAAGAAGGTTTCGTACCTTTTAAATTATTTCCTAGACAAAAAGAAATAATTAAAGCATATGATAAACATAGATTTAATATTGTAACAAAACCACGTCAAGCTGGTGTATCAACAACAACCGCTGCATATATGTCAATCAAAGTAGGTTTTGGTGATAGGGATAACCCAGAGAATATACTTATTATTGCCAATAAACAAGAACTTGCATTTGAATTCTTAGCTAAGATTAAAGATTTTCTTGGTCAATTACCTAGATGGGTATGGGGAAGTGAGTATTGTGGTGATGCTAAAAAGGACGCCAAATCAATTTTTATTACAGATTCAAAAAAAGAAATAAAATTACCTAATGGTAGTCGTGTTAAAGCGGTTGCTACATCTAAAGATGCTTTGAGGGGTTTTACACCTACATTTCTTATCATGGATGAGGCTGCATATATTGATAATGGTGCTGAAGTTTTTGGTGCCGCACTTACAGCTTTAGGATGCTTAACAAAAGATTCGTTAATTTTAACTGAAAATGGTTTAATTCAACTTGATGAATTAGTTTCTGAAAAAGATAAAATAGGTTTCACTGATTTGGAGTTACCACATAAAGTTTGTAATAAAGATGGTGATATTGTTAATGCAACTCAAACTTTTGTTAGTGAATATGGTCAAACATTTAAAATAAAAACTAAATTAGGTGTTGAATTAGAGGGGAGTTGGAAACATCCTATCTTAATTGATAGGAATGGAACTGAAAATTGGGTTCGTATGAACGAATTAAAAATTGGTGACAAACCAATAATTCAATATGGTCAAAATTATTTTAGTGATAATAGTGAAGTAAATTTTGTTTTCAATAAAACCAAAAATAATAAAAACATCACAATACCTAAAAAGCTTGGTGACAATTTAGATTTTTCTTATTTATTAGGTTTATTCGTAGCTGAGGGTAATTTTAATTCAAGAGGTATTACCATCACAAATATTGACGATTATATAACAAATTTTCTATTAACAGATAAAGCTTGTTTAGGTAACGCATTTAAAAAAGTTGATGACTTCCATTATCAATTTCACTCAACCGAATTAATTGAATGGTTTAAAATGTTTGGATTGGATAAACATAACGCTAGGGATAAAGAAATACCTTTAGCGTTATTAAAGATGCCTAAAGATGTTATTAAAGCATTTTTACAAGGTATGTTCGATGGTGATGGTATGAGTACTATAAAAGATATTAAATATTCAAGTACATCTAAAAAACTAATTCAAACTCTACAAACTTTATTGTTTAATTTTGGTATTATATCACATGTTAAATATGAAGAACAAAAAACATCTAAATCATCAATATTAAAAAATAAAAAACATATTTGTAAAATTTACAACTTAAAAATATATTCAAATTATGCAATTAAATTTTATGACGAAATTGGTTTTAGATTAGATAGAAAACAAAATAATAAACAATTTTTATTAAATAAGAAACAAAACTCAAGATTTGTTAATGTAAGTAATAAAGAAATTTTAGAAGTTTTACAAATAAATAATATAGTTAAAACTAAAGTTAGATTTTTAGAAAGATTTTGGAAATCAGACTTAAATAGATTAAGTGTCGAATCATTAAACCGTTTATTATCCTTGTTACCAAATAATGCTTTTTTATTATCATTAACTGAACAATTAAAAAGACAAGAATTATTTTATATTGATGAAATTATTTCTATAACTGAGTCAGAAGATTATACTTATGATTTACATGTACCAGAAACAAATTCATTTATTTCAAACGGTATTATAAGTCATAATACTGGGGGTCGAGCAACACTTATATCCTGTGTTACTGAAGATACTTTTATTTTTACTGATACTGGTTTACAACAAATGAAAGACATTATTAATTATGATGAACCAGATATACCTAATTTAGGTTATTATGTTAAAGAATATAATATTAGAGGAAATAATATATCTAGGAAATCAAATTTAATTGTTAATAATGGTTTTCAAGAAACTATAAAATTAACAACTACTAATTCAGAACTTGAGTCGACTGAAACACATAAATTGTGGTCTTATTCAAATAAAAAAAACAAATATGATTGGTTTACGGTTAGTGAATTAGAAATTGGTGATTATGTTAACGTACAACATTCGTTTAATATTTTCGGTAATAACGATACTATTGATTTTGCCTATGAGTTTTCAAATAGAGAAAATAAACCAAAAATAATTTATGATAAAATAAATACTGATTTAGCTTATCTAATTGGTTTATATTTATCAGAAGGGTCTTGTTATAAACCAAAAAATATTGATGGTATTATTGTTGGTTGTGATATTACGATATCATGTGGTGATGATGTTGGTACATACATATCTAATGCTGGGTTTGATTATTCATCACACGATAATTTACACTATAAAATTTCATCTAAATATTTAGGTAGTTTGTTAGAGTATTTGGGTTTTGATTTAACCTTAAAAGCACCAAATAAATTAATACCTAGACGTTTACTTGAAATGGGGCGTGAAAATATTATTGCTATGTTACAAGGTATTATGGATGGTGATGGTTATTCTGATAATATTAGAGGTAGGGTAGGTATAAATTTATCCTCTAAAAAATTAATTCAACAAATAAGGTTTTTATTTTTAAATCTTGGTATATTAACTGATTATTCAGAAGAAATAACACCACCAACTAAAAAAGTTAAAGTTAGTAGTCAATATTATAGACTTTCATCGACATCTATTGATGCGGATAAATATTACGATACCATTGGTTTTAGATTTAATAGGAAACAAATAAAAAGAGACCAAAATAAATTAGTATCATATAATAATGGATATAGAATAATACCAAACGGTAAAAATATAATTAGAAATATTATAGACGAACATAAATTAGTTAAAAAATTATCTAACACTGGTTTACTAGTTAATAAAATTAGAATTTCTAATAAAAACAAAACAGCTAATTTATCAGTAAATATTTTTAATGAATTTATAGATTATTTTATTAATGTTTTAAATCTTGATTTATCCAGATATTCAATTGATAAAATTAATTTTAAAGATTCAAAATGGGTTCCAATAACTAAATTAGAAAAACTTAAAAATAAAACATATGATGTTTCATTACCCGAAACTAATGATTTTTGGTGTCATTCCGTTATTTATAATGGTATATTAGGTCATCAAACACCTAATGGTATGGATTCTTTATATTATAAGACTTATGACCAAGCTAAAAATAAAAAGAATAATTTCAACATTGTTGAGATGAGATGGTTTGAAGATTTACGTTATAATAAAGACCTTAGATGGATTAAAGGGGACCTTTTGGAGAAAGAGGTTGAGTTTACATTTAAAACATATTCAGAACGAATAAGTGATGGGTGGAAACCTACATCGAGTTGGTATGAAGAGATGTGTTTAGGTATGAATAATGATTCAAAAATGATTGCACAAGAATTAGATGTGTCATTTATTGGTTCTGGTGGTAACGTTATTAATGAAGAGTATATTGAATATCAAGATAAAAATAATGTAAGAGAACCTAAGTATATGCATGGTCTAGAGCAAGAGACTTGGATATGGGAAGAACCTATTGAGGGTCACCAATATATTTTAGGATGTTTACCACCGAATGAAAAAGTCTTAACCGATAAAGGATTGGTAAATATTGAAGATGTTGATATTAATGATAGGTTAATAAGTGAAGATGGTAATTATGTAAATATAATTAATAAACAAATTTACCAAGTGGTTGATGAAGATGTGTTTGAAATGCAAATGGATAATACATTTAGAACAACAACATTTACTAAGGAACACCCAATTTTAATTAGTAAATCTAATTTAAAACGAAATTATGATAAAAATAATGATGAATATAAATTTAATGATAGGTATTGGGATTTTGATTTTAATTATACTAGGGTAGAAGAGGTTGAGATTGGGGATTGGGTCAAGGTGCCGAATATTTATAAAGAGTCAATTAAAAGTGGCTATAATAATAAATGGAAGATAGATAATGCTGTCAGATGTGAATTTGAATTTGAGTCACCATTGTTTGAGAACGATTTTTGGTGGTTTATGGGTATGTGGTTAGGTGATGGGGGATTAGATAAAAATAAACACTCATATGCAATATCGTTATGTTTTGATAAAAAACATGAAGGTTATATTGAGAAATGTAAAGATATAATAAAACGATTATTTAAAAGTTCACCATCATTTATCGATAAAGGTAGTACTTTTGAACTAGTGTTTAATTCTAAATTTTTATATTATTTCATATTAGAAAATTTCGGACAATACTCACATGGTAAAAAAATATCAGAATGGGTTAAGTTTATATCTGATGAAAATAAAAAAGAATTAATTAGAGGGTATTTTGATAGTGATGGGTGTTGGGTTAAAACTCAGAAAAACGGGAAGAAATATTCTAAGGTAAGTTTTGTTAGTACCAATTTAGAATTATTGGAGTCGGTACAAGATATTATTTTTTCATTGGGAGTTGTTTCATGTTTAGATAAGTTACGAGATGCTAAAATTACAATAATTTGTGGTCGTGAATGTCAACAAAGCGAGACCTACAATTTAACTTTAGGTAATCATGACAGTTTGGATTTAATAAAATTAATTTATAAAACTGATGATATTAAGTTAAATAAATTTGATATTGGTGATTTTAATACCAAGAATAAACGAATCATTAGTTCTTGTCATTTTGATGATAATAAAGATTATATTTATTTTAGAGTTAAAAAAATAAATAAGAATAAGTTCACTGGGAATGTATATAATTTTGAATGTGATACTAATACTTTTATGTGTCACCATATAACAACCCATAATTGTGATGTATCTAGGGGTGATAGTGAGGATTCATCAACTATCGTTATTATAGATTTCACCACAATGGAGGAAGTTTTAGAGTATCAAGGTAAAATACAACCAGATTTATTAGCTCAAATTGTTGAAGAGTATGGTAATCTATATAAAGCGTATACAGTAGTCGATGTTACTGGTGGTATGGGTGTTTCTACGGTACTTAAATTATTAGAATTCGATTATAAATATTTACATTATGATAGTAATAACGGTAAAATACTTTCTGCTAGACAAAGAGAGTTAACGTCTTATGATAAAGGTAGTAAAATACCAGGTTTTCACGCAACAAATGTTCGTGTACCAATGATTTCAAATCTAGAATATCAAATAAGAACAAATGGTATTAAGATTCGTTCAACTAGAATGATTTCAGAAATGAAAACATTTATATTTAAAAATGGTAGACCAGACCATATGGATGGATATCACGATGATTTACTTATGTCATTGGGTATGGGTCTTTGGGTAATGGAACATTCATTTAAGAATTTGGAAAGATTAGAAAAACAAAACAAAGCAATATTAAATAGTTGGGCTACTGGTAATCAAATTTCATCAACTACTAATAGTTATAATAAAGAGACTAATAAATCTGAAGTTAAAATAAATCCAAATCATTTGGCATATAAAAATATACAAGACCCAAAAGGTGAGTATGCTTGGTTATTTGGAAGAAGAAAATAAATATATTTAAAATGTCAAAAAATTGTAAAAAAATATTTGCACAGAAAAGTTCTGTAAATGGTTTATATTCGTGGTGCCGACCTGTAAATTCATATAACAATAAGTATACAAATGCTAACAGTAACAATTCTGGTGGTGGAGAATCTAGATTTTGTAATGCAGTACCTTATTCTCAAGGACAAGATTGGTATGTAACTTATGTGTACGATATTAAAGTTGTGAATGGTCAAAAAGAGCAATCAGCTTATGTTGAATGCGGTTATGTATTATAACATTTATTTTTAATAAATTTTAACTATAATTAAATAAAAATATATTATGTCAAATAAAAATTCAACATTATTTCAAAGATTAGGACAAGTTGTAAGTCCAGAAGGTATTAAAGTTCAAAAACAACAGTCTCAAAGATATAACATAGGAGATAATGAATTACTTAAAACAAATAGTAAACAAGAGTATGATACTGCTAAATTACAAGCACAACAAAAAAAATATTTAGGTCAAACATGGAAAAAGGTAGAGAGTGGTTTATTCCAACAATCTATTAACTATGAAACGACTAGAATTGGTTCTTATGTTGATTTTGAGGCTATGGAATTTTATCCTATTATAGCGGCTGCTTTAGATGTTATGATGGAAGAATCAACCACAGTTAATGATAGTGGTAGAATGATTAATATTTATTCTGATAGTAAACGTGTTAAAACTATATTGGAGGATTTATTCTTCAATAGATTAGATTTACACACGTCTTTACCTATGTGGACAAGAAATACTTGTAAATATGGTGATAATTTTTTATATTTAAATATAGATGAATCACAAGGTGTATTAGGTGGTAAACAGATGCCTAATTATGAGATGGAACGTAGAGAATTTGGATTATTTGATATGATTTCTGGTCGAGAAACTACTATAGATGAAGGTTCTGATAGTGGTAAAGTTAAATTCTTTTGGAGAGGTCGTGATGTTGAATTTAATTCTTGGCAAATTGCTCATTTCCGTTTATTAGGTGATGATAGACGTTTACCTTATGGTACGTGTTTAAAATATAATTCTAGAGTTGAGACAAGTGAGGGGTATAAGGAGATAAAAGATATTGTTATTGGTGATATGGTTTATTCATTTGATGAGATAAATCAAGTTAAAGTATTGTCGAAAGTATTGGATACTATTAATTCTGGTAATAAAAAAACTTATAAACTTAGTACCAAACATAATTTTATAGACGCATCTAAAGAACATAAGATAATGTATTATAATACCGAATTAAATAAATTCGATTATAAAAATACGCTAGATTTTAAAGTAGGTGATTTATTGGTTGTTGATAAAATTAATCTAAATAATGTTAATGTTCCAATAATAAGGCAAAAAAATAAATATGATTTAATTGGTAATAGGTTAACTAACGATTTTATTTTAGAACCGATTAAATCAATTGAGGAAAGTGGTGAACACGAAACATACGATATATATGTTGAAAATGATAATCATAATTTTTATGCAAATGGTATCGTTGTCCATAATTCTGTATTAGAGAAAGCTAGACGTATTTGGAAACAACTTATTTTATCTGAGGATTCAATGCTTGTATATCGTGTTACTAGGGCACCAGAGAGACGTGTATATAAAATTTATGTTGGAAATATTGATGATGCAGATGTTGAACAGTATGTTAATACTATTGCTGATAGATTTAAACGTATGCCAATTACTGACCCACAAACTGGTCAAATTGATTTGCGTTATAACCAATTATCGAACGACCAAGATTTTTTCATTCCAGTTAGAACTGAAGATGCTCCTAACCCTATCGATACATTACCTGGTGCTTGTATCGCATTAGATACTCGTATACCATTATTAGATGGTAGAACATTAGAGTTAAATGAAATAATAACTGAATGGAATAATGGTAATAGAAACCTTTGGGTTTATTCATGTGACCCAATTTCTGGTGCACTTGCACCAGGTGTTATTACTTGGGCTGGTGAAACTAGAAAAAATACTGAGGTTATGAAAATAACATTGGATAATGGTGAGTCGATTACAACTACACCAGACCATAAATGGGTGCATAGAACCAAAGGGTTCGTTGAAGCTCAAGATTTAGTTATTGGTGATTCGTTAATGCCTTTCTATAGAGATGAGGAATATATACTAAAAAAGAAATATTCTAAAAAATATGAAAGAGTATGGGATTCGTTAAAACAAGAATGGGTGTTCACACATAGAATGGTTAATAGTTTTATGAAAGATAAAAATAAAGAAAATTATTTTACATTTGAAGGTGATTATTATAAAACTAAGATGAAAACTATTCACCATGTTGATAACGATAGATTTAATAATGTACCTAAAAATTTAACGTTAATGAATTCAAGAGACCATTATCAATACCATAGGCATGAGTTATGGTCTACTCCAGATAAGGCTAAAGAAAACATACGTAAAATAACTAAAGGTATTAATAAGTTCATCTCTAATCAAACAGAAGATGAGAAATCAATTAGAGGTGAACAATCTAAATTAAATTCAATTAATTCTAGAATTAAATCTAATGAAACATTTAATAATAATCTTAATAAATATGGGATTATTAAGTTAAGAGGTGAAGCCATTAGTAAAGCTAAATCAACTGATGAATTTAAAGAAAGTTTTTCTAAGATAGCCAAAGAAAACTGGGAATCTGACGAATACAGACGTAAAGTATTTAGTAAGAAACAAACAATCACATTTAGTGACAAACTTTATAATATGTTCTTTGAAATGTTTAAACTTTGTGGTAAAGCTGATTTGACATTGGTTGAACTAAATTCAAATGAAGATTTCATGACTGAGTTTACGGATTCAAATAAAGACATTAGAAGCTCACTAACAAACCTAAATGAATTTACACGTAATCATCTAGATAAGATGATTAAAGAACGTGGGTTTAAGAATTACAGAGACTGGTGTAAAGTAACAGCTGAAGAGTTAGGTTATAAGAACGTAATAGCTTGGAGATATTATATTGAAAAGTCTAATAAATCTGTTGAAGAAGCCAACTATAATCATAAAATAGTTAATATTGAATGGTTAAAGGTTAAAGAAGATACTGGTACAATTACCGTAGATGGTGATGAATTATACCATAATTATCATACATTTGCAACAGAAGCTGGTAACTACTTGAAAAACAGTAATTTAGACCAAATTGCTGATATTGAATATTTAAGAAGTAATTTATTTACAGCTTTGCGTGTACCTAAACCTTTCTTAGGTTTTGATGAGACATCTGGTGATGGTAAAAATTTAGCGATACAAGACGTTCGTTTTTCTAGAACAATAAATAGAATACAGCAATCTATGCTACAAGAACTTAACAAGATTGCTATTATACATTTATATATTTTAGGGTTTGAGGATGATTTAGATAATTTCACACTTACATTAAATAATCCATCAACACAAGCTGAAATGCTTAAAATTGAAAACTTACAACTTAAAGTTTCATTACTTAAAGATGCAACATCCGATATTGGAACTGGATTTAGTACTATGTCATGGACTCGTGCTCATAGAGAGATATTAGGTTGGTCTGATGATGAAATTAAACAAGATTTACTTGAACAAAGAATGGAGAAAGCTGCTGCTGCTGAATTAGCTAATACGGCTAATGTAATTAAACATACTGGTATGTTTGATACGGTTGATAGAATTTACGGTGATTACCAAGCTGCTTTAGAAGGTGGTGCTGGTGGGGAAGCTGGTGGTGTAGAAGCTGGTGGTGGTGGAGAAACTGGTGGTGGCGGATTAGGTGGTGGATTTGGTGGCGGATTTGGTGGCGGTGGTACTGGTGGTGAAGACTTAGATTTCGGTGATGCTGAAGATGGGGGTGCTGATGAGGTTGCTGATGAGGGTGCTGATGAGGGTGCTGATGGTGGATTAGGTGGAGAAGCTGGTGGTACTGGCGCAGAATCTGGTGGTGAAGACTTAGATTTCGGTTCAACATTATCTGAAAATATTAAAAGAATTGATAAACAATTAACTGAAAGGAAAAATAATTTAACTGCTAAATTAAATAAACGAACCAAAAAATACGAAAGTAAATTTATTGATATCTTAATTGAGGCTGTAAAGCCAAGCAACAAAGATAAAGGTGAGAAAACTAAAGTTTATGATAAAAACATTAAAATTAATAATGATATTGATAATATGATTGATGATATTGATAAAATGTTAGAGTAAATGGTATTTTTAAAAAAATAAAGATATTTATAATAAAAGGTAGAATATGTCTAAAGAAATTAAAATAACTAAAATTCCAGTTGCCAATTTCGGTGCAATAAAAGATGTTTATAATAATATACTTGCTGAAAACATTGGTAATAAGGATGAAGACAATAAGAAACTATTTAAGTCATATTTTAAGATGATTAGTGAAAATGAAATTCTTAGAACGCAATTTCTAATCTATAATAGTATAGAGAATATGGTTGAGACTGATAGTTTTAAGGCCATTCAATATATTCAAGAATCAATTGATTTGATGAGTAAGTTTTCAAAGAAAGATATTGATGCAGCTAATTTAGCATTAATGCGTCAAATTACATTTAAAAAAGAAAATATTGATGAAGTTAAAAAAAGTTTATATGAAAATATACACTTTCTTATTATGACTAATAAGAAGTCTGATACAATCGCAATAATAGTTGAAGCAAGACATAATATATCTGAGTATTTAAAAGGTAATACTGTTAAAGTAATATCAGAATCAATAGATTTACCTAATAGTATGTTAAGTAGTATAATGGTTGAAAAATATAACGAAAAATATTCTAATTTAACTGAATCTGAAAAAGCATTAGTCAAGGTTTTAATGGATGAAGATGATATTAAAAGATTAGAGGTTTACGCTAACACTCTAAGGGAATGTATTGACTTGATAGATGTTAAAATTAAAGAATCTGATACTGATACGAAGGTAAAATTATTAACTGTTAAGTGTAAATTATTAAACGATAAAAAAGATATAAATGAAGATTTCATTAAAAATATATCAAAATTAGTTGAACTTAAAAGTTCATTATCTTAAGATTATGGGAGAGCTTAGTGAAAATTTAAAAAAATTAAAAGAACTAAGAGAAAAGTTGTGTGAAACACAACAACAAGATAGTTCATACAAAGATATTTTAATAGAGTTAAAATGTATTGTTGATAGCGGTAAAGATGAAATTGATAATGTTACTGGTGAAAAAGGTAAAATTAAATGTTACGAAAATATGTGTTTTAGAGTAATGAACTTATTAGGAAATGTAAAACTATAATATAAAATGGCAGATAAAGAAACGTGGGACGATTACAGTAAATTGGTTTTAAAAGAATTAGAACGTTTAAACGATAACTATGTGGATATGCGTAAAGATATGGATGCTCGTTTTAATGAGCTAAATCAAAAATTGACTGAAGTTAAAAATATTGAAGCTAAAGTTCAAGTACATGATGTTTGGATTGATAAAGTAAGTGAGATTTGGAGTCCAACACAAATGAAGGAAGCTAAAGATGAACTATATAAACAAAAAAATAGATGGGTTGCTGCCATAGCGATTATTTCATTCACACAAATTGTTATAGCTTTGGTAGCAGCTTTATGGGGTAAATTTTAAGGGGGTTGACTATACCAATTATTTTTATTATACTTGTAATAAAAAATATGAAAACTGGTAAAGAAATTAAAACTAATAGACACAAAAATTATAATGTTATATTTGGTAGTGTAAATAATAAGAAACCTAAAGCAATATATATTAATCTGTCAGCATGGGTAGAGCCAACTGAGGATAGTGAATTTAATTACAGTCGTTCAATTAGAGATTTAAATAAAAAAATAAGACAATCATTATTCGGACATATAAATTCACATTATGAGACTATGTTCAAGAACGATAAAACGATAGTTGATTTAGATATACGTGAATCTGGAATAAAATTAGGTAAAAGAAGTTTTATGAATTGTGAAATAACTTTATTCCTAAGCAATGAAATTCCGTTGACATCCGAAGTGATGATTGATGGGTTGGTTTTAATATCAGATACTTTAATAAAGACAGTATTTGATAGTAATAAAACATTTAATTTCCATAAGAAAAAAAAATAAAAATAAATAATAAAAATTAATAAAGGCCCGTTTGGGCCTTTTTTATTTTACGCATATATTTATAACTATAATAATATAGTATGGATAAAGATATAAAAACGTTAAAACGTGGGGAAAGTGGTTATGGCTACTTAATAGAGCATGATGCTGGTTACATATCTCCAGATGAACCAAGAAATTTACCTTTCATCAATGAGATGAAAAAACTTGAAAGTGGTAAGTTGGTTATAGCGGAACCATTGTTGGTGTATGTAGTATTGCAGAAGTTTGGAATACTTAACCGAAATGGTCGTATATATCCAGAGTCTATTCTTAGAAGCCAAGATAGACTTTACCAAGAGGTCATTAGGGAACGTAGAGCTGTGGGTGAACTAGACCATCCAGAATGTCACCGACAAAGTGCTGAAATTTTAACAAAAGATGGTTGGAAATATATTAAAGATGTTTCTTCAAATGAAGAAGTATACACTTTAAACCCAATTTCAAACCAAATAGAACTAAAGACTATAACAAAAAAAATAGTTAAACATTACAACGGTAGTATGATTTCAATAAAAGGTAGGTCAATTGACTTAATGGTCACACCTAACCATAAATTTTGGGTTATAGATAGAAACGGTAATGGAAGTTTTATTACCGCTACAGACATACACGAACACAAGATTAAAGGTATTGATAAAATGTATATACCTAAAGTTGGTAAGTGGATTGGTGACGATAAAAAATTTTTTACAATTAAAGGGTTAGATGAAAACGAAATAGCTTTTAATACCTCATACAGTAAAAAATTAGAATTGATGAGTGATATTGAGATACCAATGGATTTATGGGTCAAATTTATGGGAATTTATTTAGCCGATGGTTGTGTTGTGGTTAGTAAAACAAAAAAAAGAATATCTAGAGTAACTGAAAATGGTGAAAAAGAATATGGTTTTGAATCATCTGATAGTGGTTATGTTTGTAAAATAACACAGAAAAAAGAAAATGGTAAAATACTGATAAGAGAATTATTAGAATCATTACCATTAAGTTTTAAAGAAATAATATATTCAGATGGCAAAGTAGATTTTAAAATAAATGATGCTAGATTACATAATTATTTAAAACAATTTGGTAAATCACAAGATAAATTTATACCAACTGAATTAAAAGGATTAAGTGATAATTTATTATCTGATTTTATAGATTGGTTCGTTTTGGGGGATGGTCGAGTTAGAGGTGGTAAATATCGAGAAGTTTTTAGTACTTCTAAAAAATTAATAAATGATTTACAAGAAATTATATTAAAAATTGGGTACTCATCTAATTTAAGAATTGAGGAACGAAATTATGATAGAATGTTTGACAATAGAGTAATTAAAAAAGGTCATTCAAAACCAATGAATAGATTACATATTTCAACAACAAAAGGTATTTATTTAGATAAAAGAACATTAAAAACTGAATTAGTTGAATATAACGATAATGTTTATTGTGTAGATGTACCTAATCATGTGTTCTATGTTAGAGATAATGGTAAAACTTGTTGGAATGGAAACTCATCTATTATTGCTGGTGATAGGATTTCACATAATATTGTTGAAACGTGGTGGGAAGGTCATACACTTATGGGTAAGATGGAAGTTATCATGAGTCCAGGTTTTGTAAACTTAGGTATCATATCTTGTAAAGGTGATGATGTTGCCAACCTATTAAGAAATAGAATTAAAATTGGAGTATCATCAAGAGGTGTTGGTTCACTTAAAGAGAGTAAAGATGGTCAACAAATAGTTCAAGATGATTACGAGATAATTTGTTGGGATGTAGTTACTGCACCATCTACCCCAGATGCTTGGATTGGTAGAAATCATGAAGAATTAAAACCTTACGTAGAGAGCTTAAATATTAAAAAACCATTACTTAATGAAAATCTTTTAGACGATTTAGATAAATTTTTATCTGATTAAGTTTTTATTTTACATTTTTTTACATAAAAAATGAATTTTAGTGAAATAATATATATTTATTACCAAATGGGGTTAGACCTTAATATTTTATCTAATAAAATAAATTAACAATTTTAAAATAAGATGGCAGAAAAGAAATCAATAATCGAAGAAGCAATGTTGGATATTAAAAATATTCAAAATGCTCTTAATGCTAACACAAAAGAAATACTTCGTAGCGTCGCTAAAGAAGAAATTGATAGTGTTGTAAAAGAATCTCTTTTAACAATGGAAAAGAATGACCTTTATGAGGAGGAAGAATTAGGCGATATCACATTAGGTGATGACTCTGAAGAATTAGAAGGTGGACTAGATGACATGGGTGACTCTGAAGAAATGGGTGCTGAACCAGAAATGGGAATGGAACCAGAAATGGGAATGGACGTTGATGCGTTAGATATAGAGGACATGGATATGACAGGAGCATCTGATGATGACGTAATCGCAATTTATAAAAAAATGAGTGGCGAGGATGAAATCGAAATTGTTGGTGATGAACTTCGTTTAAACGTTCAAGAGCCAGGGGAATATATCGTAAAGTTAGATTCATTAAAAGGTAAAGAAGAAATGGATATGGGTTCTGATATGGAAGACTTAGACATGGGTTCTAATATGGGTTCTGATATGGAAGACTTAGACATGGATTCTAATATGGGTTCTGATATGGAAGAATTAGACATGGATTCTGATATGGAAGATGAATCTGAATATGATGTAGAATACGATATTGAGATGGATGCTGAAGGTGGGTTACCAACTGTCGGTGGAGAAGAAGAATCTGAAGAAGAAGAATCTGAAGAAGAAGAATCTGAAGAAGAAGAATCTGAAGAAGAAGAATCTGAAGAAGAAGAAGTATTAGATGAAACTAGATATGTTGGTGGTAAGGTAAAGTATGTTGCAACAGCACATACTAACGCTAAACTTCAAGAAGAAGCTTTATTAAAATCAAAAAAATTAGTTTATGAAACAGCTAAGAAGTATAACACTTTATTGAAAGAAGCTACTAAATTAAAAAGTGAAAACGAACAATTTAGAGGCGCATTAAAAGAATTTAGAACTAAGTTAATTGAAACTGTGGTTTGGAATACTAATCTTGCAAGTGTTACTAGTTTGTTTACAGAGCATTCTACTACAAAAACTGAAAAAGAAAGTATATTAAAAAGATTTGATAATGCAACAAGTATTAAAGAATCAAAAAAATTAGCTAAAACTATTGAAGGTGAATTGGAATCAAGAAAATCAATTTCTGAATCAGTTGAGAGCAAAATTATTAAGGAATCAACAACAAGTGTGTCAAGAAATTTAAATGAAAGTAACGCTTATGTTGACCCATCTACGAAAAGAATCATGGATTTGATTAATAGAGTAGAAAAAAGATAATAAAAATAAACTATAACAAAAACAAACAAAAAAAAACAAAACAAATTATGTCACATTTATTAACATCTGGACAAGTTGGGAACATCGGATTAAACCACATGAAGGCTATCCGTTTAGAAACTCAATCAAAATGGGAGTCATTAGGATTCTTAGAAGGTCTTAAAGGTCACGTTAAAGAAAATATCGCTCAATTATATGAAAACCAAGCGTCTACATTATTAACTGAGTCTACATCAAGTAATTCTTCTGGTTCTTTCGAGACAGTTGTATTCCCTATTGTACGTAGAGTATTCTCTAAATTGTTAGCTAATGATATCGTATCAGTACAAGCTATGAATATGCCAATTGGTAAATTATTCTATTTCGTACCACAAACATCTAGTCGTGTTGACCAGAATGGTGTTGCTGGTAATAATTACTCATCTACCGCTGCATCTGATGTATACGGAACAACATTCTCCGCACATACTGGTATGGGTGCTGAAGGTGTTCCTTCATGTGTGTTACCAGCTAATGGAACATGTGTAGTTACACCATTCTTAGCAAAAAATCTTTATGATTTATTTTACAATGATGGTTTATTCGATAACTCTAAAGGTGCTTTAACTATTCGTACTCACGCTGGACCGCAGACTTTGTCTATGGATTCAAACGGTGCTTACACTATTAGTGCTCCAGCTTCAACTTTAGCTACAGCTACTGATGGTTCTGTAAGAAGTATTATTTTAGCTATCTCTGGATTTTCTCCAAATAACTCAAACAAAGCAGTCATGACTGGTGCTAATGGGAACCAAATGGATACTGAGTCTTTCTTAGCTTCATTACACGTTGTACCTTCTGCTGCAATTAATGACCAAGATAATAACGTTATTATCGCTGCTAACAAGGAAATTCCTTTTAGATTAGTAACACAACAATACGGTAAAGGTATCGTAGATTATTCTTCATTGACTGATAGTACTGGTAACTTATACATTGAATTAGATTTACGTCACCCAGTTGGTGTAACTGCTACGGGAGCTGCTAACGCTGGAACATCTACATACGATGGTTATGTTGGTGCATCTGCTACTACAGTATCTGCATTTACATTTACTGCTGCATGGGGTGAATACGCATCATTAGAACTAGAAACTGAAATGGGAGAAGTATCTTTCACATTGGATGAAGTTGTTGTTGCTGTTGAAGAAAGAAAATTAAGAGCTACATGGTCTCCAGAGTTAGCACAAGATGTTTCTGCATTCCATAACATCGATGCTGAAGCTGAATTAACAGCTATGTTGTCTGAACAAGTTGCTGCTGAAATCGATAGAGAAATCTTAAGAGATATTCGTAAAGCTGCTGCATGGCAATTACGTTGGGATTATAATGGATGGAGAAAAGCTTCGACTTCTGCAAGTCCTTATACTCAAAAAGAGTGGAACCAAACTTTAATTACTAAATTAAACCAAGTTTCCGCACAAATACATAAATCAACTCTTAGAGGTGGTGCTAACTTCATCGTTGTATCTTCTGAAATCTCAGCTATCTTTGATGATTTAGAATACTTCCACGTAAGTGATGCTAACCCAGAGCAAGATTCTTATAACATGGGTATTGAAAGAATTGGTTCTTTAAGTGGACGTTACCAAGTGTACCGTGACCCTTACGCTCCAGCTTACTCAGTAATCATTGGACATAAAGGTAAATCATTGTTAGATACTGGGTACATTTATGCACCATACGTACCTTTACAATTGACACCAACAATGTATAACCCGTTCAATTTCGCACCAGTGAAAGGAATCATGACTCGTTACGCTAAGAAAATTGTAAACAACAGATTCTACGGTCACGTGAGAGTTGATGGTGTTGTTACTTTTAATCCTAATGAGTTAAGATAATCTAACTACTTAAAATAATAAAAAGTCTAATCGAAAGGTTAGACTTTTTTTGTTTTTATAGATATTTATTATCATGAAGTCATTAATTAAAAAGTTACTTAGAGAAAATTTAAGACAAAAAGAAGAAACAACCGAAGAGTTTTACAATAGATTTAATGAAACAAATCCTAATAAAGAATTTCTAGAAAATAATTTTAAAAACCCTAATTTTGAATTAAGGTTAACACATGATGGTGGTGTTGAAATGAAAAAATGTGGTATGTCAAATTATAATAAATGTGAAACTAATGTTTTTAAATTCATACAAATTAATTTAAAAAATGGAATTGAGCGATATTACCCAGTTAAAGGTTGGGCCTTTTTAAATAGTACAACATATTTCGAACATTATTGGATTTACGATGAGGTGACTAACTTATTTTTGGAGATAACACCTTTAGATAGTAATAAATTACCATATGCCTATGGTGGTGTTATTTATAAAGATATTAACGATGAAATTTTAAACGCTAACTCTATAACAACTCTACGATTTGGTGCAAATGACTCGTATGATGATAACCCTAGTGTTCCTAATTTTGATATTAAAACTGTTAATAAAGATGATTTATTTAATTATGTTATGACTAATAATACTTATTCTGATTTAAAAAATTTTATTAATTCTTATGATAACAAAATCACATCAATTGAGGGGATTAAAAATTTAATTAACCCATTAGAAGTTTTACAAGATAATGCTAGAGTGAATAGTCAATTTAACTATTATACAAAATTAATAAAACAAATAAGATTATTATAATTTATCTTTAGATTTATTAATTAAACTAGTTAAAAAATAACTTCTAATTTTTTCACCTAAAATCATATCGTTAGGGTTTTCATTTACAATAGTTATAATATCTGACATTGTAGGTTTTATTTTTTTTATATCTTCTACGGTATTTATTTTTTGTGATATTGGTAACATTTTACATTCAATAGTATGAAACGCTATAAAATCAAAATCCATAGAAACAATTTTTAATTTTTGTTCTGATTCGGAACCTTCTTCAACTTTACCAGTTTCTATTTTAGCTATTTTAGTTAATGAACGAAGTACATTACTTTTAGGTAATGGATTACTAAATGTTCTACTATTATTAGAATTAAAACTCGTTGTGTTAAAGTTACTATTTGTTGTTATTCCATTGTATTTATATCTAAAACTTTCTGAGCTGACACCACTGGTGAATGTAAGATTATTAGGGAAATAATTACCAGATGTATTGGAATTAGGGTGAATACCAGCTGAAAGATTATTACTCAGTGTTATGTCTGTTGAATACGGATTACTCTTGTTGAACTGAAAATAATTTTCTTTAGTAAATGATTTTAACTCTTTAAAGAATTCAACTTTAAAATCTCCATTTTTTTCAATCGCTTTTTTAACCTCTTCAGAGCTTGACACTTCATATGTATCGAATAAGAATTTTTTAGCTACATCAAGATATCGCTCTAGGAAAATTCTTTCACCTTGTCTTATAATTAATCCACCTTGAGATATAACTTTATCGTTAAGGTATATCTTAGCCATTATAACGTCTTGTGTTGGATTAAATAACTCTAATTGGAACTCTTGCCCCTTTTGTAGATAATACGTTGGCATATCACCCGTATTCTTATATAATTTTATTCTACTTTTGTTTACAGTAATGTTTGCTGATGGTACTGATACCAAATTGTTTTCTTTTATCATATTTTAACTTTCTAATATTTGTTATTATTGGACTAATACCTTTGTTGTTTTAACACAACTCTAAACCGTTTTAATGGTCGGGACTAATACTGTGGAGTTAACGCATGTATAAATATAGTTAATTTTATTAAGAGGTCAAGTTTTTATTGACCTTTTCTTAATTCTACTTGATTAATGATTTCGAACGCTAATCTATTTTTTAGTGTTGTTACCTCTAAGTTTGACGTAACTAAAATATCTAAATAATATGTATTAGGAATTAAACTCTCAGTGTCTAGTAAAAAATAATAATTATTATTACTAATTTCGACTGGTTGAAAATCTATGACTGTTAATTCTGAAGTTCCCTCTAGAACATAAATTCTATACTTAATATCACTTATATTTTGAGCTTGTTCTACAGTATATGGTATTCTAGCCGATACTAAAACTTTACGAATATCACCTCTTTTAATTTTTTCTTTATTTTGAATACCAGTTACATTTACAGCTACTTTTTTAGGCAAAGAACCACTATCACCAATGTCATAATAATCCATTGAATCTACCATGACGAACGATAACTCAATATTTGGTCTAGATATACCATTAATAGTGATACCAGTCCATACATCATTATACATAGTGCAAGAATTTGTTGGTGATGTAGGAACGTTTATGTCTATTGAATAAACACCTTTTGTTATGTGATTGACACCTGAGGTAGTATAAGCACTAAATAGTGTGTTAGACGCATCGAATACGTTAACTGAGGGTAATGAATCCAAATTAGTTGGAGAACCACCTACGTTTACATAAAGATAAAGTTTATTACTCTTGTCTAAATAGAAGTTATTTCTATCATCAGTAATATGGTTATTATAAACAGTTTCAATAAAAGGTTCGTAAAATGTTTGAGTATTGTTTGTGAAGAAACCAACGTATTTTAATTTAGTGGTATTTAAAAGTTCAAATGAACGAGGAAATGCAATACCTAAGCCATGATTGGTGTCACCAGTAAGTACACCATTTACATAATCACTAATGTCCATTTCTATATTTTCATTGCCTTTATCAAAATGTTGCGTTGTTACAGTAATACCAGAAGGTGAACCAGAATAAACTCCAGTACCACCATTCCATGAAATACCAGTTTGTGGACTGGCCCAGTTAGATGGTAATGTTGAGTATACTGTATTATTAGAAATAGATGCTTCAAAATCATATCCAACACCATTATCCCATGGTTGTTGGATTTTAAAAAGCATAAGGTCGAAAGAGGATGTTCTATCTTTTGCACCCAACATAGTGTTTAATAAGTCTTTATCAAAACTACCAGTATTGGTCATCCTTAAAGTATGTTTAAGTTTACTTAAGTCTGTGTATGTGTTTCCAGTATATAATGCCTTTAATCTAGTTTCATCAAAATGAAATAAAAATCTACTGTATCGTTCTAGACCAATACCACCACCATAAAATAATTCAGTAACTGGGTTTAACCCAGTATTTATAGTTGAATTGCTTACAATTGTATTGTTTTTATCAAAATATGTACGTATTACCATGATTTGTTTTATTAATAAATATCACTAAACCTTAATTAATTCGAATGTTTTTAGATAACATTTTATTTTCTAAATCTTTAGCGTTTGCTTTTAAATTAGCTATTGATTGAATATTACCAGAAGACGTTAAATCTGTAGATGGATTACCGTTACCATTATGAACATGACTAAGTATCGCATTCTTAAGCAATTTTAAATAATCTAACAGTACATCACCAAAGGGTAATTGATGAGCATCATTAAGAATATTTAACATCTCTTCATCAGTAATTAATTGTTCTTGGTCAGTTAGATTAAATCTTGGTGAACCTCCTTTATGTGTTAATAGATTAATTTTATTAGACACAATATTCGTTACAGTACCACTTTCTTTAGCTTCAACGTCTTTTTCTGAAATTATAACGTTGTTTTTAATTTGAATAAAACCTTGAGTTTTTGAATTGAATTTAATTCTAAATTTATTATTTTCAGATGTTTCAAATTTACCAGCTCTTATTACTATTTGATTGTGCTTTTGTGTTATATCTGTATTGAATCTACCTTGTATTGATATATCCTCTGGATTAGGGAAGACACCAATTAATTCTGGTAAAATAGTTGTACTAATTTTTTCACCAGTAACTGCTTGGTCACCATCTTGTTGCCCAAATGTAAATGGTCTTAAAGGTGAAATAAAACCACTATCTTTATTTAATAATTGTAATTGAGATGTTAGTGGTCCAATATATAACCTATCTGAATGTTTCTTTTTATTATTTATTATGAAAACCCAAACAATTTCACCTACTTTAGGTATTGTAGATATGTGTTTAGGTATAAGCGGATGTGACCAAGGTAAATTTTTATTCTCAATTCCATCATCACCACCGACACTTTCAGCACCTTTGATTCTAACTTTAATCCTACCCATACCAAATTCATCGGCAATAGATTCTACTATACCGTGAACAAGATATTTAAAATTATCTTGTTTATAAGTATCCGCTATGTTACCTAATTTATTTGTTCCGTTACTCACCTTTTAATCTTTTTACTAATATTTTATTTGCATCATCAAATTTCCCCTCAATTTCAATCAAACGGTCATAATCTTTTAGCATATTAATCTTAACTGATTCGTGGTCAGCTTCCAATTGTTTAATATCAAATAAAATTTCATTATTTGATTTACCCTCTAATTCTTTTTTATATTCGTTACCCATATTAAAACTTTTTATCTTATTATTCCATCGCCAATACCCATTGAGGTTGTAGCACCTTGTGATAGTACTGGTATACCAAGATTACCTACACCTACCGTAAGCACTGAAATACCAGGCGGTATTACAACATTAACAACTGCTTCAGTTAATAAAGCATTTACAATTTCCTCAATTCTAATCAGTTCCATTGTTTGTTCAACATTTGGACCATCAGAAAATACATCACCTACTTGTCTGCCAGACTCAGATTGTCTTGATATTATCCTAGCGGCAATTGCTTGCGCTGAAAGACCAGTTCTTAGTTTAGCACCAACAAGTATAAGTGGTGGTGGTAGTGGTGCTATTGGTTCTTCTGGAATAATAAAAGCAGATAATATCATTCTTAAAACACCAGAAATTGATGATAGACTAGGGGTTAAAATCATTGTGTTAAGCTTTTTATTTTACTGATAACTTCTTGAGGTATACCAACTAGTGATAGTATCTGAGTTAATTTATTTTTATTTTTTTCGATACGTGTTTTTATTTGTGATTCAGCAACTAATTTAGCAATTTTTTTCATGGCAATAGCTAATAATATTTTAACAATCATAACTGTTATTTTTTTCATCATTCTATTGAATAAAACTTTGTTCTTTTTTATAAAATCAATAGCATCGGTGTATTCACCCGTTGGACCATTAATTATTCTATAATTAACTAAGAATATAATAACAACTTTTGGTGATAGTATAACACCTATTATGGCTCTAAGTAGATTGTTTATAATCATCTGAATAAAGTTAAGTTTAACAGTATCTTTATCTTTATTATCTACATTTACAGCACTTTCGTCAGCCATTCTATCTAGATTGTCTGATAGGGTTTTAGTTTTACCCTCCGTTGTTGTTGTATTTTTAATTTCTTCAGTAAATTCATTTAATGTATCAGAAGATATTGAGCTGTCAACATCTTTTGAAGTTTTAATTTTTATTACTCCTCTTCGTTTTTCGTTTGAACGTTTTTCAATTACGGATATTTCAGAATTACTAAATTCAAAATAACTATCATCAACACTTTCATCAACGGTATCATTAGCGTTATCATCAATCATTTTATCAATAACTGTATTAATCTTTTCTTCAGAATCTAATTGTTTCCTAGATTTAGAAAGTTTAAACGATATTGACCCAAATATAATATCTATAATTTTACTAACGATATTTCCAGTATTAAATAGTTTTAATGAGTTAATAAAATTATTATTTAAATCATTAAGAGTTTTTGAATCGTAACTTGCATTGGCTTTTATTGTGATTGTATTATTTGGTGTAGTGCCAACACCAATAGAATTAAATGTAATATCAAATATACCTTTCCATGTACTCGTAACACCATCATTTTGTATTAGACCGTATAAAAAAGTATTAAAATCGGTTGAATTTGTTAATGTTGGGGTTATATCATTATATAACAATTTTCCACCAGCAGAGTTGGGGTCAACTTTTAATAACGATAAAAAATCTATTTTTTTAACTTCAATAATAATACCAGAACCACTTGATTTAATAAATGGAGGTAGACTAGGGTCTATACCACAACTAACAATACTTTTTAACTCTACTTTTAATGCTGATTTAATCTCTTTCTCTATATTTTCTAAAGTGTGTATTAATATACCAACTACAGTTTTAACCAAAGCAACATAACCTATTAACGATTTGATTAAATCGGTTAAAAAGGTTATGCTATTAGTTTTGTTGTTAACTGAAGGGAATGAAGAATTTAATTTTAGATTCGGCATGCCTTCAGTTAAGGTTTTGTTTGCTGCTATCTTCCCGAAAACTTGTTTCTTTTGGTCTAAAATAGACATATAACTTTGTTTTATTATTCCGTTTCGTTATTTGGTTCAGCTCCATTCTTTTTAAGCATTTCTCTGATTGTTTTAAAATCATCAAAAGATGCTAAACCTTGACTTCGCTCATTAACTGTTGTTTCAACATCACCACGATTTTTAATAATATCGCTTTGTAGTTTAGCAAGTTCCAATTTAATTCTAATCGCTGAATCTTTAACTTTTAATAGATTACCTTTTTCTTTGGCAATCTTAGTTATGTCATCAATATCCGTTGGTGTGGCGCTTGAAGTCATTTCGTTGATGGTCTTCTGAGCATCATTAATTTGTAAACAAGCATCATTATAAGTTTCTTGCATAAGACCAGACAGTGAATCATTGTTATTAATCACTATCTCTTGTTTCTTTTTTCTCGGCATTTTATTTACGTTTAAGTTATGTTATTTATTTTATTATAAGTATCTGGTTTTATTCAAATTATTACATATTTTATAAATATTTATATAACTACTGATTCATGTTTTAGTCTTAGTAAACTCTGAAAACACTTTGTACTTATTACATTTAATATATATTTTTTATAATGATTTCATATTGTTTACTTTCACATCTTATTTGTAAGCATGTATAAATATTGTTTTACCATAAATGCCTTGAGTCAAGGTTTTCACTATAAATCATCCAATTTTAGTAAATCATAAAGACATTTAAAACGTTTCATTGCAATCCTAATATCTTTAGTTGACAAATTAGTATAATTTCTAATTGTTTCTAAAACAGAATTCTTATTATATTTTGACCCACCACTCATGGATTCAAAAGCAGTTTCCCAATTTTCTAGAATCTCAAGTAAAACGTAACCTATTTTTCTTTCATTTTCATTAAGTTTCTTTTTAGCTGGTAAATCATCATCATTTAACTCATCTTTAATGCCATCTAATAACTTTTTAATAAAGTCTTCCATAGTGTCATCATAATTGTCTATATGATACGTTAAATCTTTCCTTCCTTGAATGTTAGAAGCTACGTCTTCATAAGATGCTGTTTGATTAATGTATTTATCATCCTTTATTAATAATCCTAAAATATAATTTTTAGATATTGTTCCAAAGTATGAGTAAGCTTTTTTATTTCTACCAGGCTCAAATTTATGTACCTTTGTCATCAAAAATGAGTAGGTATCTATATGTAACTCTTCAAAAGTAAAACCTTTTCTATATAACTTATACTTCCTTATTATCGATTCAATCATTTTAGCTATTGGCGCATTTAACCATTTAGTAAATATTAAATCTCTATTGATGGTGTCAATAACTATCACCGTAGCACCAGACACAGTTTCGTCTGGTGTTATAGTAACACTGTTTTCCTTATAATCTTTAATATCTAAGGGTACATATATCTCAATTAATTTATTATCAGTACTATACGCATTTAAGTTTGGTATAACATATGATGCATCAATACTTATTTCTTTACCTAAATTATGTTTTATTGTTAAGGGTAGACCCTTAACAAAATCAATTATATGTATCTCTCTGAATTCTAAAAATTTAACAACGGCAGCTTCTTCGTCTGGACCAAAATACATGTCGTTTTTTCTTTTTCGTCCTCGTTTAATAACCATTTATGCATTCAGTGTGTCATATGTTATCCCTCTATCTTTTGTATGGTAATATTCTTTTTTAGCTTGAGCTAGCCACCATCTTGCCTCAACTGGGTCAATCTGTTCTTTATATGAGTGGAATAAAGACCCTTCACGAAGGTTTAAATGTTTATATCCAAAGCGAGGTATAATCATTACTCTAACATCTTTAAACGTCATACGTAATAAGAATTCGTAATTAAACATTAATTTAATACCAGCTTTAATACCACCTAAACTTTCAAAAACTTCTTTTTTAATAACCATTCCATCAATATTAAAGTTTTGATAAGCTAGTAATGCATTTAAATCTAAAATACCTAATTCATCTGAAAAACTTTGTGCCCATACAGCTTCATTGCTAAATCCAATAAATTGACCATCAGCATCAACATCTACGATTATTGGTAAAAATAAATCAACATTTTGATGTGCTTCTCTATATTTAATAGCATTTTTAAACCAAATACTAGCGTATTCATCATCTAGCTCCAATACTGAAAACCATTCAGTTTTAGCAACGCTAACACCATAATTAATCTGTGATGCAAAATCTGTAAGTCCATCATTTTCAGCAATAACCACAGATTTTTTATAATCACCATATTCTAAAGTTTTTAAGTATGTAACTACATCGCTTCCTTTAGGTGCAACAATTACCAATTCATCTGGTCTTGCTGTTTGAGCAATAACACTTTCGATAGCGTTATCTAAATATTTTTTAGTTTCGTCATTCAATTCATGAATTGGTAAAATTACCGATATATTTGTCTTTTCCATATTTTTTATTTTTTATTGAGCGTTAGTTGTTTCTATTAAAGATTCTTCTAAACGTTCTAGTGTTATTTTTAATTCGTTAATTCTATTTTCTTGAATGTTAGTGTAAACTGAGCTTAAGACTGTTTTTTGGTTTTCTAAAGTATACTTACCAGTACTTTCTTTCATAGAAGTTAATAAATTTTCTGGTAAAGAATCTTCGAACCATACTTTTAAATATGTTGCGATTAATTCTGGGATATTTAATGTTGTGTTTGTCCAAATACCATTGTTTTTAATAACTGAATTACCAGCTTCGTCTTTTGATTCCATCCATTCTGGTACCATGTTAGGGATTTTACCGATAATTGGTGTATTGCACTCCATAGCTTCTAATGGGAAGGTACCAAAACCAGATTGGTCATCAATCCAAACAGCTAAACAAGACTTGCCTAATTCAGTGGCAAATTCTTTTCTTGGTAAGCCTCTTAATTCTCTAAAAGTAACCCATTTATAAATTGGATATTGTAAACAGAAAGATTTCACAATTTTAGCAGAATCACCTTGATTTCTAGTAACAATAGAAATAATTGGAACTTTAGGTTTCTCACTTTCTACAAAATAAGAAGGTATCGATACTGGAATTACATGAGTATTGATAGAAGGGAATAATGATTTAACGTAATTCGCTTGTTTAATACTAGTCGTAATTACATCATTAAATCCATAATCAACATTCCAACGTTTACCAAGATTTAATAATTCTAGTAAATAATCGTAGTTTTGTGAAAAAACTATTTTCTTACAAGGAAATCCTTTGACTTGGTCCATTATGTTTGAGAAAATCTCTGGAATAATAATAAAGTCAGATGGCCCAACCTTTAATTCTTGACTCTCAATTGAAATGTGTGGTAATGCAGAATATTCAGCACCTAACCAATCTGAAAGACCTTGACCATCTTGGTCAATTTCAAATTTATAGTCATTTTTTTCATGAAGAATAACAGCTTTAAAGCCTAATTCATTTAATGTTTTAACATGTTCATATATATTTGCAATACCAGCACTTGGGTTACCCTTTGTGTCTAATGTAAAAAAATACATTGTAAAATCTTTTTTATCTAATTTATCGATAATAGATTTTACCTCACTAATTTGTTCTTGAATTTTTGTTTTGTCTTCCATTTTATTTTTATTTTATTTTTATTATTTTGTTATTTTCAGTGTGGGTCTAATCTTCTACTTCTTTTAGTATACCATATTTTATTAATGAGTTAAATGCTATTTTGAATGGTAAGGATGTTTTATCTAATGCTCTATCGAGACCCAATGAATCATCTTCGTTTTCGTTATTACCATCCATTAATACGTCTAACATCAATCTTACGATATCATATTTAGCAGCATCCATTTCACGACCTCTTTCTCTAGTAACTTGAATTATCTCAGTACTAGTTTTGATGTCGGTACTGTCTAATATTGTTTTTGTTTCTGTATCAGTAATTAAATCACTTGGGTCAAGCCCTGATGGTTTAACTATGTTTTCAATTGCACTAATATCTATATAATAAATATTTCCACCAAATTCTATCATTTTAATTTATTTCTTCGTAAGTTGTTATTTTGGTATTTAAGATTCTATTTCTTAAATCTTCATCATTTATAAAATCCAATATTGATTCTATCTCATAGTCCGCAGATACATCTTTATTGTAAGATGCCTTTACCTTAACGCTTATTTTACCTTTTGGTTTACATTCTAAAGCTCTTGGATTAGCACTTATTAATACATCAATACCATCCCATTCTTGTTCATATTTACTAACAAATTTAATATTGTCAGCTCTACAACCAGTTTTAGATAAGAAGAATAGTGTTGATGGGATACTTTTTTCAATCTCAAGACTAGTAAGAATAATTTCATGTTCTTCATCGTCTTTGATGTTGGTTAAAAAGTTATTAAAATGGTTCATTAAACCATCCGACATTTGGTCGGCATGACCAAATATTTCTAGAGGTGCCTCTAAATATAGAAACGAATTAAATTTGTTGATATTATCAAATTTAAAGAATTCGATTAAATTATAGTTAGTTACATCTTTTTCAGTTATATCGATATTATCGACATACTTTTCATATGTGTAGGCTAACTGACTAATAAAATCTCTTAATACCTCATTTATACATATTCCGATACGAGACATAATTTTTATTTTTTTTTATTCTTTATTCTTAGTGTTATATCAACAATTATATTTGATTATTGCAAATAGTACATAGTAAATAAAATTATTTTTTAATTGTGTCAGAAACTTTATGATAATAGCTTACATTTATCACAAACATTTTGTATCGAAAATTATTAAAGATTAAATTAGTCAGTGAGGCGACTAATCACATGGATGACAAATTAATTAAAAAACCTTATAAGTCTACCGATAATTGATTTGTCTTTTTCTTGATTAATAGGTCTTTTATTCTCTATTAATAATTGTTTTTTTTCTGAAGTTTTTTTGCTAATTTCATTTTCTTCTTCAAATTTATCAAAAACCTCTTCAATTATTTTAATCATTGGGTGTCTTACAATATCACTTTTAAAGAATTCTACAACACCTATTTTAGGTATGTTATTAAATCTTTCCACTAAGAACTTTAAAGCACTATCGTATTTATTTTTAGAGTCAATTTGTTTAACATCACCCAAAAATACCATTTTAGATTTTTCACCTAAACGAGTAAGTATCGTTCTAATATTGTCAATGGTGATATTTTGTGCTTCATCAATAATAACTATTGCGTTATCTATGTTAACGCCTCTAAGGTAGGCTATTGGCATTATTTCAATAAAGTTTTCAGCTTTAAGTTTAGCAAATAGTTCTTTACCTAATATTTTTTCAAAATTACCAGTAAAAGAATACATAAAAGGTTCCATTTTTTCTTCCATAGTTCCTTTTAAAAAACCAATCTCTTCAGATTTTAAAGTTGTTACAGATTTAACCAAAACAATCTTTTTAATATCATCATCATTTTTTAAATCATAAAGTGCTTGTAAGCAAGAAATGTACGTTTTTCCAGTACCTGCTGGACCAGTACATATGGTTATATCATTTGATTTAATAGATGAAGTTAATTTTTTTTGAGTATCATTTTTATGTTTAATCTCAATTTTAATTTGTTCTAATGAACTTCCTTTTTCAAATGTAATTTCATTTTCATCCTTTTTAACTCTAGGTTTTCTAGTAGTTAATGGTTTGTTTACTTGAGAAACTTTTCTAGTCATAACTTTTATTATAAGTATCTTAATGTTTTAATAAATCGTTTTTATTTGAAAAATTCTTCCCAATAATTATAAGTTTTATAGTCGTTTGGTGTCCCCCAACAGATATAGTTCTCAACCTCAAATACTTTAATTTTTAAACCATCCTTTATATTTTGATTCAAAACATCATCGACATAAAATTCACCGTTGGTTCTAATGTTTTCAATATAATTCTTATTTAATCCATCTTTAAAATAACTACCACGTCTAAAAAACATAGTACCAATTATTGCATGGGTAGTTAATGGGTCGTTATATATAAACTTTTTACATGAAACGTGTTTAATAAAACCATCTTTATCAACATTTAACCAAGCATATGCATTCGGATTTGTCTTACTAGCTTGATTGTTTCTAAAGGACCAGACTATGATATCTATACTCTCATCATTTACCATTTCTAAATATTTTTTTGAATCATAATACACGCCATTATCACATGCAGATATTAATATTGGGTTATCTAAATCTATATTATTAGATTCAATTCCAATTTCACAAGTGCAAGCTTGACCTTCAGTCGTTTTATCAATACTAACTATTTTAGCATTAGGAAATGATTTAATTATCGTCTCATCTATTTTAAATTTTTCTATGTGGTCATTTAAACATATAAAGGTGTTATTATCACATGAGGGTAAACAATTAACCGCTTGGATTATCATTGGTTTCCCGTCAACATTTAACATCGGTTTTGGTAGATTATAACCTTCAGATTCAAACCTACTACCCTTGCCAGCCATTGGTAATACTAACGTAGTGCCTTTTGGATTACTTACCTTTACTTGTTTAGTTTTTATATTTGTAAAATATCTAGACCAGCCATTATATATTTCTAAATCATACGGAGTTCCCCATTGTAACATCTTATCAATTAAGAAGGTTGTTACTAAAAGTTTATCTTTTAATAATAATTTATAAACTAGACTAACATAGTATTCACCGTTAAGGTCCATTTTGTTATCTATTAATAATTTAAAATACTTTTTAACTAAACTACCGCTTTTAAAATAATAAGTACCGTTAGAAGCAAGTTCATTCATTTTATTATCAGTGAATGGTTTTTTCTCTTGAATATCGGAAGCTACATTTCCTTCGACTTTAACAAAGGCATAATTGTCAGAACCTAACATGTGAGGGTGAAAACCAGTGTAACATGCTATAGCACCGTAAGATTTAGAATTTCTAGTTTCTGTTATGAATAATTCATAATCCCAAACAGTACCGTAATCACAGTAACTAATAATTACTTCTCTATCATCATTTATTTTATCAAATATTTGTGAAATTGCATCTACTGGTCCACATCTATTTTCATTTGGAACTGAATAAATTTTACAATTAGGTGATATTCTTTTAAGTATATCAATCATATTTGTTTCTTTAAGGTGAATTTCATTACAAACGAATATAACATCATTAGGTCTCCCGAAAAGATTTACGACGTGTTCAATTATTGGTTTCCCATCAACAACTATTAGTGGTTTTGGTGTATCATACCCAGCATCAATAAATCTTTTACCGATTCCAGACATTGGTATTATTAATTGTGGTTTGTTATTCATTTATAAATTCCTTTTTGTTTTAAACTATATTCAGCAAGTGATATGTAATCAGTACATATAGCATATGGTATAGCCCCATTATAGTTAATGATATCGTTATCACTCAGAAGAGGTATTATTGTTGTTGTTTTAGAAACATTAAGTTTTAAATCATGAACCCATGTTTTACCATTACTACATAAGACATAAGAATCTGAAGAATGACAGAAAAATTGGTGGGAGTCCCCTAATTCACACAACCTAGTTGCAGCTTCCAAATTTTTACAGTGTAACCATAACTTATATTTTCTAAGTGATATCCATTTTTCTGTGACCTCATAGTCTGGTGTGTCATGACCGAGATAGAATTTACCATCATTGAATATGATGTCTACTTCCACATCAAAACCAGCTGAGATTGCTGTATCAATGTAAGATGGTTTGTTTTCACGGCTTGGATTTGGCCCAACAATATTTCCTCTGTGTGATATTAATTTCATTATATTTAAAATTTAAAAATCCAGTTATTTAATTTTGGAGTATTCATCATGGTTCAAACATAATTTAGGTTCATAGTTGGGTCGATATAAAAATATACTGCCTCGTAATATTCTAATAAATAATAAACCAACCCAATAACAGACATAGAATCTCCAAAAGAAATATTTGGTGGTAATAATATAGTTTTGTTAAATTTCTTCAATTCTAAGTGTTTTATCGTCTATAAATAAATCATAATATGGTTTATTTACGTTTAATTCATGATGTTTAGCACCCCATTCATCTAATTGTAATTTAGTTAGTTTATACCAATCAATTTGTGTTCGACTCCCACGAGCAGTCCAATAAACAATAGTATTACCTTCATCATATAATTTATTTATTTTTGCAATATTTTCAATTAATGGTTTAGCGTTATGGTAATTCCTTGGTGAAGGAGTTTCACATATTGTTTCGTCTATATCAACGTAAATAATTCGGGTCATTTAGAAATTTATTATTTTTTGGTTCAATTAACGTTATATTATCAGTAACCTTAATATCTTTATTTGTTTCATCAAATTTATTTATATTTTCAGAATAATATCTATCATATTCTGAATTTGTCACATTCATATATTTTAAATAATCGATTTCTTGTAACTTTGCAGCTTCTGGGTTGTTTTTTATCAACGCATTAAGTGTGTGTGGTCCAAAATCAATTATTGAATTGATATTAAATTTTAAATTAGGGTATTTATCTTTAATTATTGTTTCTAACTCATTAGGAATTGCGTTATACCTCCATAACACAAAATTAATAAACTCACCAGAATTAATATAATCTCTAAACGCCTTTATTCTAGCTTCATATCTTTTAATAAAGTTTTCATAATTGTTATTAACAAAATGGTGTGGGCTGCTCCATTGTTCATTAAGATATAAATTTCCATGATATGGTGATTCATGATTAAACGTAAAATTATAATAAGTATTATATATCCATTTCTCACCATCCTTTTGATTTGGGAAATGCATTGACATGTCTGGTGCATCCCTTAACACTAAGTATTTAGGGTCACAAAAATATTTAAAATCATCTTTAATGCATTCACACATACCAAAATAGTTACTTATCATCATATCAAATGGACATGTTTTATAACCATCTGATTTTACACCTCTTAACCCCATTCTTAACCCGTCTTGTGCTGCTGAACAGTTCCAACCTAAACTTATACCCGTTGATTTCATTTTACTAAACTTTGTCTATATTCTTCACCTTTATCTATAATTAACTCATTAATATTTTCAATTGTTAAAAAAGTTAAATTATTTATTTCATTACCATTAAAAATATCTGCTGATTTTTCACATATATCATTAATTATTATACATTCCTCAATTGTTTTACCGCAGCTAATTATACCGTGATTTTCTAATAATATTAATTTTGGGAAATACCCATTTTTATTAATAAAACCATTAACTTTTTCTTTAATTTTATCGGTTAATTCTTCACCAGGTTTTGAATATGGAACCAAACAAGATTCTTTACCATTAAAGATTACTTGGTCTGGAAATAACCTACGGGTACTAAATAAGTGTTTGGTTATTTGATTACCACATAAAATTTTTAAACTACTAATAGGATGTGTGTGTGAGATATAATTTATATCCTCAAACCCTAAAAGAAATAAATGAAAACTTAATTCAATACTACCACGTTTATCCATTTTACCCGTTTGATTTCCATCTATATCAAATGGTATTAAATCATTCTCGGTTAATTTAGACAGATTTGAACCACTAGCCTTTATTAGAATAGACCCATCTTCATCAAGTCCAGATATGTTTCCCTCCATACCAACACAATATTTCGAAACATTTGAAGCTAATTTTAATAAATTTGATGAGATTTTATCCATTTTTATTTAAAAATAAAAAATATTTATTTATTTGTAAATACTAAATTAAAAATAACATACATAATATAATCATAAAATGTATTAGTTCTTGGAATTTTATCATCTTTAAATAAAACCAAGTTATTATATTCATTAAAAATTATTTTATTAAAATAATTATCCTTTTTAATGAAATATTCAACCCCAATTTCATCTAATCTACTTAATATTTCAGTAAGGTTAAAATTATTATTAATTGTCAACTCAAGACTTAAACGCTCTGGTTTATTGTAGTCGTTGAAGTCAATTTTGTCTAGTGTAAAAAATTTAATTATCAAGTCTGCGTTATCTTTTTGCGGTAAAATAAATTCATTAAAATCGCTTTCACGTTTTGCAATACTATCTAACACTTTTTGAACTGAGTATCCTCTGTCTCTAACGTCACGTTTTATCTTCCATTTTTTTTTGAGTGATTCTTCGGTGTCGATAAATATCTTTAAATCGTAAATCGAATCAGTATATAAACTATGAAGACCACAAACAATTATATTATCAGATGAATTAATAATTTGTTTATCAGTAAATTTACCACTGTGATGATTATAATCAACTTGGTAAATATCATTACCTAATTTTAAATTAAATATATCACCAACCATTTTTGTGATATAATTAGCACTTGGGTTTAAATGGGTTACATTATCCCAATTTTTATCACCACGTTCCCATTTGTGGTACCTATCACACTCTAACATAAAAGAATTAGTAAAAACCCCCTTAAGTAATTCACCTAGTGTACTTTTCCCAGAGCCAGAGTCACCAGCAATAGCAAATACATTACATTTAGATAATGTGAAACCGTAATCAATATCAGCAACTTTATAATTTATTTTATTTTTATTTAAATACCAATATAGTATTGTTTCTGAGACATAACCATATTCGTGAACCAAATCTAATATGTGCTCATAGATACCAAAATATTTATCCATGGATGTAGAATCACCAAAAGCTAAAGCGTCACATATATGTAAATCATTTGGGTTACGCAATTTAGAATTATCGATTTTACTATCACTTGGTATCGTTATTACCCCTTCAATTAAATCACTAAATACACCCTTACCGTTGATGGTTAAATCTGGTCTAAATCTAATAACCAAATCATATTTTTTACCATTAATTTCTTCATGTTTTTTTTTCAAATCATTTAATTTAAAAAGTTTATGCCATTGATTTATTAGGCTGTTAAGATTACTATCATTATAGTAGTGTATGTTACTTTCAATAATCGTACTTAATGGGTTTAAAGCAGCAGTAAAACTATTAATAGCTTCTTCATCACTAACTGAATTTATATACTTATCTTCATTTTTTTCATTACTGGTTATATGTAGGAAAACATCAACATGGTCAAATTTATTTAATATCTCGGCTTCAATATATTTAAGATTTATATCGTAACTTCTTAAGTATCCAGATATTAATAGTGCAACTTTCATTTATTTAGAATATTTAGTTTTTTATTATTAGTTTCTTTTAAGGTTAATAATAATTCTTTTAATTCATTATTAAATAGTTTTTCATAAAATTCCTCATAATTTTCTTGAACATATTTAAGCGTGTTGGATAATTCACTATATTCACACCACACGACATGGTTACTATAAGGTATTAGTTCTTTTAATGGAACATTTTCACTTATTATAATAACACCGTTACTTAGTGCTGGTAACACCCTTAATTCCTCAAAAGTATGATGATGTTCAGTTTGATGTACATTTAACATTATTTTAGTCTTATTATATTGATTAATTAAATCATCTGATGAAAAACAGTTATCAATATTTATACAATTAATGTTTTTTTCTTTTAATTCTTTTGTTATATCATCTCTTCTTTGACTAGAGTTACTACTAAATAAAGTTATTGAATCAATTTTATTAGTTTTATCAAAATTAGGTGAGTACATTGATGGGGTAATATTAATTATTTTATCGGAGAATTCATTAAAATACCCAGAAGATTTTATATTGTGAGTATTAGGGTAACTATATTCAAATATATAATCTAGCGAATTATAATAATTAAACTTATCTATTCTAACTAAGTAAACTTCACCATTATCAGTTTTAGTAGTTCCATATATTTTATCGTTAACACTTCTACCACCACTTTTAACTAATGTATGTTCAATTTGAATATCGATTTTTATCGTCTCAAAATTATTATTAAAATCTACTTTGTAATCACCAAATATTATATTTATTTCTTTATCGTTATCTGTTAACCAATTAATTAATAAATTAACACAATAATTATAATAATCTTTAATATGTATTGATTCGTCATTATTATAATAAATAACACCTTTATTTACTTTTTTAATTATCATTTATCTACGGTCCTTTCATCTTTTTGTTGTAATTTTTTAACGAAAAATGTTACTTGAGGTACATTTAAATCTACATTCCAACAGTCGTATTTATTTTTTAAGTTTCTAATATCACCATCAATATCATAATTTACTTTATCATTTAATTCCCAAAGTAATCTAGCTAAATATCTTTCAGATGCACAACTTTCCCATCTAATTTTAATTACTATTTGTTGCATATACCCATACATCTGTAATAACTTATCTGTTGATAAAATGAAGCTATTACACCAACAAAACGAAATTTTATCCCAATTATCGTTTAACCCTATTTTATCTAGCACTGGTATTGAAATATCAGTACAACTTTGTTGTATGTTAAAATATTCTGGTGAATCAACATTTTGGTCACATCCATTTAATGGGCAAGCTTTTACGTTAGCTTCAGATAATTGATTAAAATCTAATTTATTTTTAATAATAAAATTATCTTGCGTCATAACAACATAAGCGTATTTATCTAATAAGTCATTATCAATCAAATATTTAGTACCTACTTGGTAGGCACCTAATTCAAATTTACACTCAATGTTATTATCTAGTAATATGACATTATCATATTTCTTTAAGTTATTAAAAATATCGTCTTTATATATTGAATTGTTATCAACAACAATAATTAATGAATCCTCATAGAACTCTCTAATGTTGTTTATGTAATATTCAACATAACTATCATATCCTCTAAAATATTTGTGTGCAATTATGAACACTGGTTTATTATTATCCATTATTTTTCTAAATTATATTTTTTAATTATTTTATTATATTCATCAATAACATCTTTACTATCTTCTGGTGGTAAAGTGTTAGGATTAAATAATGTTCTACTGTGTGTTATATGTAAATATTTAAAAGGTTCTAAACATGTAAAATACCCACAATTATATCTGACTTTAGAAAATAATTTAAAAATATTGAATTGAGATGAAAATTCTTGGACACTATCTTGTTCTATAGTTCTATAGTCTAAATGACTAAACTTATCTAATATCGTTTCTAACGTTTTTCTTTTCCATATTGATGGGTTTACGTTATAGATATAACCTTTATTTCTAGTGTCTGTATTTGATGATTTGATTAGGTATAATTCATCATCATTTATAGTGTTATAATGTGTACTATCAAAATCATAAGCTAATTGAAAATCAACTCTATCATATTTATTTTCTATTAAAAAGTTCTGAAGTTCTAGGACCTTTGTTTTATCAATATCATATAATATATCGATATCATGCATTAACAAAATGTATTCATAATCAACTTGTTTTATACAGCTTAGTAATTTTTGTCCGTAGGTTTGGTTACTATCATAAAACACTACATTATCAAACTTATCATATATATATTCTAAATCTAAATTATTTTTATCAATACATAGTGTTAAATGACCATTTCCAGAAATATAATTAATTTGAATTTTCAATATGTCTATGAATGAACTATGACTGTAAATCATGTAATTTATTATACCATCACTATTTTTAGTTGTGTGTTTATGTACTTTATATTCTATCATTTAAGATTTTTTATTTTATCCACCCAATATTCGGCAGTTATTCTATCATATTCAAAAACCATATTTTTGAATTTATCGATAGTTTCAAATAAAAGTTTTTCAGTTATATCACTCCATTCATTAACAATTAATACTGGTAATCCTTCATATAAACTATCCAATTGTGACTTTTTAACAACTGGTATACAACCTAAAATTAATGCTTCCCAAGTTCTGTGACAATCCATCCCATGACCCATAGGTGAAAGTACAAATGCGTATTCTGATTGTGTTTCCCAAGATTCTAGCCTTGGTTTAAATACTGGCTCATAATAAACTAAATCTTTAGGTACATTATCAATAGCTGATTGTCTAGGGTTTCCAAATTCATTATGTATTAAAAAATGAAAATTAGAATAACACATTACTTTGCGTTCATAGAACGGTAACGAATTATTTTTTATATTTTCAATTATATTTTCTTGTTCTAACGGAGTTATAGCTGTTTCATTCCACCCACAAAATTCACCATAAGATAACGAATGAAAATTAACACCAATAGGTATTAACGAAAATTTTATATGTAATTCTTCATTACAATTAACAGAATACCAGTGTATCACCCTAGTATCGTTAATTATAGAATTAAACGTGTTTTGGTCAAATATATCATTTGGCATTGATTCATCACCATCACCAGTTACTAATATAAAATTATAATTTATACTTGGTAGTACTTGATATATAAATTGTCTAATAAATGCAAATTTAACATATATAATTGAACCGTTTTTACCGTTTAATAACTTATTGAAGTTGTGGGTTATTTTATCTGGTGCAGCATCGTATGTTATTATTTCATTTTCATCCAATCTTTTTAACATTCCAACACTTGAAATGTATTTACAGTTTTTTATTTCTTCTAAACTCATATTAATTTACCCATTTATCTGATACCTTAAGATTATACTTATTGATAATATTTATATATTCATCACTAACATCTACATATGATTGACCATATTCTGTTTCATATTTTTCATTAAGTAATAATAATTTTCCGCTATGACTTATATGTAAAAATTTAAATATATCTAAACACTCAAAATAACCACATTTAATTGGTTTTAATGTAAATAATTTATATATTAATAAATTAGTTGAGAATCTTTGAACATCCATACCTTCAATATCACGATAAGTTTTATTTGGGAAAATATTAAGTAATGTTAAAAAAGATTCTCTATACCATATTGATGGGTTAACATTGTAAATGTAATCCTCTGGTATTTCTTGTTTAATTAGATATAAACCATCGATAATCTCAGAAGGTAGTGTTGGTATCATCTTATCGTTTGGTGTATCGTGACCAAATTTAATTACTTCATTTGTATTCAAATTAGGTGCTTGTTTTAAATCAACCCTATCAACACATTTAGTTTCCATGAAATTATACAATTTCAATATTATTTCTTCATCAACAGACAATAAAATATCAATATCGTGAATAAGTAAAAAATATTTATCATCAATTTGTTCAATACATTCAATTAAACGTTTTGCGTATGGTTGTGAATCATTATAAAATATAACTCGCTTGAACTTATCATAAATTTGGGTAATATTATCATCGTTATTAGTGTTAATAAATAATGTAGTGTTTTCATATTTTTCTATATGGTCACTTTGAATATTTAACACATCTAAATATGATGTGTGACTGTAAATTATATAATTAATCATAAATATTTTTCTTTAAATTTAGTTAAATTAATTTCCCATGATGAATTTAACCCGTTATCTAATTTTATACAATCTGAGAGGTAACATTCTTTTTGTTTGTATTTGCTTTCACTATTCCAACCAGAAACAGAAGTGTCACTATACGATATTTTACATTTATTACCAGTTATATCGATTATCTCACCCACAATATTATCAACTTCAACTCGCATATATAATTTAAAATCAGTTTTTTCAGTATGTTTAGTATCTTCGAACGTTTTTAAATTTACACCATTAATTGAAAAAATAAACCTTTTATTTACATTAATGAATTCTGGTGACATTATTGAAATTAGATTACAATCTTTTTTAGAAAAAACTGAATTAACTAAACCACCACCAATTGGTCCTATTATATTTTCAGCATTAGCGAATAAATTTATCTTATCAACCATACTCATATTTTCAGTGAAAACCTCAACAAAATCGTGTTTTTTTAATAATAAAACTAATTCATCTTCATTTACTAGTTTACGTCTAGTAGTGTAGTTTGTACCTATGTTAGACATATCACCATGTACCCAACTTCTTCTAGATACATAGATATTTTTAGGGTAATCAGTATTATTTTTTACTTTATTAACAATATTTTTATATAGAGTTTTTAATTCAGCTCTTGGTGGTAGATTGGAGTCGATTCCATGTGTATAAGAGTCTGATATAAACACAGTTTCATAAGTTGTATTATTATCAATGATTAAAATATCTTCATGTTTAATACCTATAATTAATAATAACTCACTAACAAATTTATAAAATTCATTATTTTTATTAGGAAAATTCATTAACAACTTAAGCTTTGGATTATCCTTTTTAACTTCAAAATATGAGATTAAGTATGGTAGTGTGTCATAAATAAAATGGAAATAATTTTCAGTGTTATATACAAAGAAAAATACTGGATTACTTTCGTGATGTTTAATTTCTGATAAATTAAGTATTTTGTCGTCACTAAAAGTTGTTTTTTTAGTTGTTTTTTCTAACGACATTATTTTTTCATCTAGAGGGTTAATTATTAACTTTGGTGTTGAATTATATTTTATAAAAAGTATATTTGGGTAGAATAAAGAATCACCAATTGGTCTTACGCTTTTTAATACGTGAACATTTATTTCACGTTTATTTTCATCAGTTTTAAATAAATTAATTGTTATATCACCACTTAACCCATTAATATACATTATAGATTATTTTTATTTTCTTTAAAGAACGTTTCATATGGGTATAATTTAACGTCTTCAATTAATTGTTTCATTGGACTATCGAACATACCTTTAAATGGGCTTGTTTGGTCTGGTAAGTATTTGTATTCATAAATAAAATCTCTGTTAAATTTAGAATATTTACCAATACCATTTTTAACTTCATCATGTCGTATATTTGATATTAAGTTATTAAAACCTATAATGTTTGTATCAGTTATTTTAACATTTTTTTTTATACATCTATAATATATATCCCCATCTTCTTCACCAAAACCTAATAATCTCTCATCAAAATAACCTAAATCATCAATAACATTTTTATCAATTAAAAAATGAGAAAAAGAATTATTTATTCTAGTAAACCCATTATAATCAGCAGAGTTCATGTGAGTTTTTATTTGCTCAAAAATTGTAGGTTCATATATCTCTAAGTCATCATTTAATAATAAAATATTTTCTTTATCTGAGTTTACTACTAGTGTATTCCACATTTTACTTAATCCTCTCATTTCAATAAAAAATATTGGGAAAACATCATTATACTTAACACATAGATTTAATATATTTTCTCTATATTCTTCATTAAAATTACCATCTTTCTCACCATTTATACATAGTAAAATTTTATCAGTTTTATTAATTTCCCTAATTTGGTTAATTAGTTTACTAACTAAATCAAATCTTTTCGAAAAGGTCGTTATTCCAATAGTTAAGCTCATAATAAAAATTCATTACCAAACGTAATAAGCTCCTCATTATAATTTTCTTTAATGAATGTTAAATAACCTTTTTCTTCTTCTAATTTATCAAAAACAGATAAATCGATAGTTATCCCATCAATCATTTCTTCACTAATTTTAGCTTGATTGAAATTTAACCCATTAATAACTGGGTCATATCTTTCATTAATAAATTCAACACTATGACCATAATTAACAAATTCATGGTGTTTATACCATAATTGTTTTATTACATAATATCTAGTACTAATAGCTTGTAAGTGAATAACTCCATAATGTTTACTTCGTGTTTTAGGTAAATTAACAAAAGGTGTTCTGGGTGAGTGATATTTATAGTTTGAAGTGTTCAATCTACCAATATCTGTCACTGGTAAAACAAATGTTCTATAATTACTATTATATGCTGGGTCATTTCTATAATTTTCTAACGAATCATTAACACTATTATACCAAAATAATTCCATATCATGTGTTTTATAAACTTCTAAGAAGTTGTCCCAGTCGTTTACAATTGTTGATGTAAGTAATTCATCGACATCAATACATAGTAATATATCCATATCTAATTGAATACTTTCATCAATCATTTTTTGTCTTTGGTACCCTTCATTAAAAGATTCTAATTTATCATTAAAAATGACATATCTACTTTTATCTAAATGTTTTGCTATTATTTCAATAGAATTATCAGTTGAATTATCATCGTAAAAAACAAATAAATCAACTTTATATTTGGACCATATTGGTAAAACTACATCTAATAATCTAGATTCATTTTTAAACATTGTATTAAAGGCTACTTTCATATTTCAAATTTAATAAGTTTTCTATTATTGTAAAGAGTTCTATCGTGTGTTTCATGTTTTGAATTAAGTCCGTGAATAACATCTCTATCACCATGACCCCAATCTGGGTGTTCGTGTTTAATTATTACATCATTAATATAAGTTTGTTTTCCCAATATATTCGCAACATCCATAAATTCGTTATCACACCAAACTGAAATATATTCTGGGTTATAAATATAATTGAACCTATCATAATATTTTTTACCTAAAATTGATAAAGTGTTTAATTTATTTCCTTGGTAACCATCGTTGAACCACAATACACCATCTGTGTCTGGATATAACGTCACCATCTTTTCTTTGATGATAGAGTCATAACCTTTAACTTGTGGAATCATATCATCAGAAGCTAATAATAATATATCAAAATCTACACCTTCTAAATCCGCATTTATAGCAGCAATTTTTGATTTATTATCCGTGAAATTTAATGTGACAGTATGATATTCTGATATGATTTCTTTCATATTATCATTATTCATTGTCTCATCATCAATATCACAACTAACAATTATTCTAGTATTTTTATCATCTAGTTTAGAAATATACTTATTTAATACTGTTAAAAATTTATGTGGTCTATTCCTAGTTGGAAATTTAATTACTAAATTCATTTTTTTTCTTCTTTATTCACATATTTTTTATCTAAACCATTTTGACGAAACTTCTCCAAAGTATCTTCACCATCTATAACAATATTAGAAATGAATTTAATAACATAATGACCATTAAATTCTACAATCTTATCAAATTCAATATTTCCATATTGATACTCTAAGAAATCATTAGCACCCATAGTCTTATACGTAACAAAATTAACTTTAGAAAATGTTAACATATCTATTTTACTTGGGTCAACAATAGCTTTCTTAACCTCACTAATAAAGAGTCTAGACGTTCTATTATACTCATCTGGATAAACACTAACATAAAACTCTAAAAGTCTTTTAGAGTCATCTATTTTACGTATATTTAATTTTTTGGTATAGTTTTCTATTTCGAATTTTGGTATAAAATCTCGTTGGATAATGATTGGTTTTTCAGTTTTATTTGTTGCGAAGAATTCGCTTGAACTAATCTTACCATGACTAGCTACATCATCACCTTCTTCGTTTTGTTTTTTCTCTATTTCATCAAATATACTAATATATTCATTATCCATAGCATTATTACCACTTGTAACTATTTCAGTATTATCTAAAAGCATCTCTAAAGGGTATGAATCTTCACTATCCATTTTAACTTTAGTTAACCCAGATTTTTTATCCTTTTTAATTGTTTTAACTATTGGCATACCATTTTCATCGTAACCAACAATTTTTGAAGATAAATTATCACCTTCTCTAAGAACTTTATATGTTCTCCAACGCATATCTAAAACCTCTTGAGTAATCTCACCTTGTTTAAGTGAATCGGCCAAAGTACCTTGATTATTTCTTTGTATTTTATTAGTAGTAGCTTGAGTTGTATCACCTAATTGTGATAATGTGTTTTTTTCAACACTAGCCATAGCTAACGTTAAAATAGCCATCTTTTTATTAAACCATTTAAGTAAATTCATTATTCAATTATTAATTTATATTCATCAATTATCTCTTTAGCAATATTACCACTTTTAAATTTATCAATGTCAGAAGGTATATCATGTAAATCTTTAGATAAAATATTACCATAAGAATCAATATCATATATCCATCCTTTTTTACCACACATCCATCCTTCTATTGTTGTTCTACCCAATAATATCCCAGCAGTCTCATCACATTGTTGAATATACTTCTCAACATTTGGAGTTGGTTCATAGTATTTAACATGTTGTTGACCTTCAATCATTTCATCTAAATAAGTTTCATTTTTACTACCAACAATCCATAATTCATTACCTTCTGTTTTAGTAACGGTTATTAGTTCTTGAATCGTTTGTTTTCTTAGGTAATCTATAGTACCCACAAATAAGATGCGTTTACCGCCTTTTCTAGGTGGTGTAATAACTGGTTTAAATTTTTCATCGTCTATTGGATTATAAATAACTGAAACATCATCTGATTCCACACCGAATTTATTGACAATATATTCCTTTATTTCTGGACGTATTGCTATATATTTCTTTATTTGTGTTGATAAGACTGGCTCTTCTAAACTAATAACTTCAGAATGAATAGAAGAAATCATTGGTGTGTCTGGAAACATTCTTAAAAGATGCTCAGTAACTGGTTTGTGATTTACATGTATCACATCGAAATCTATATTATTTATTTTATATAGTGAACCTTCTTGAGTAACTACTGGACCGTTAGGAGTGTTGATGCTAGTCTTACCATCACCTAATTTATAACTAGGTGGTTCTTGTAGTGAATACATTTTAACACCTAATTTATTTGCAGCTGATAGTAATGGTTCACCAATATTTGAACATATACTAACATTACAATTATCTTTAATTAATTGTTTAGCTAATTCGAATACATATAGTTCAGAACCAGTATAATTAGCAAAACTTAAACATCCAATAAGTATATTTAATTTTTCACCTTTACGTAATTCTCTTTTTATAGATACTGGTAATTTATCTTTAAATGTTTCAGAAAATTGAATTCTATTAGTCTCCCATTGCTCATTTGTAATACCAATAGATTTATGATTTATTCTAATGGAGGTAATAACACCTATTTTAACACCTTTAATATAGTTTTCAAAACAAAATGTTACATCATAGAAATGAAAACCTTTAACATCTTTATTGAAATCACTCTTAATTTTAGTTTTATCAACAGCAAAGAAAAGTCCATCAACAACCACAGTTTCTTCAATAGATTGCCCTAAATCATCTGAATAAGTAGATAACCAAGTTTTACCTTCGTGTGTATGCGCAACACGCCCATACATTTTCTTAGTTTTAGACCACCATTGACCATTTTCTGACATGTATTTAGTACCAGCAACACCTAAAATACCATATTGAGGATTCTTCTCAAATGTTTTTAATAGTTTTTTACCCCATTGTTTAGTCTCAATAGTTAAGTCATGATGTAAAAAAACAACAATATCATTAGAAGCTTTAGATAGTCCCTTATTGTATATTTCAGTTAATGAAAATTCACCATTATTTTTATACCCTAAAAATTCTATTTTATTATGTAGACCAGAAGTTTTTTTAATGTGTTCTTCATGTGATTTTAAATCGTGTTGTGATGAACAAACAACAGTTATACCGTTTATTATATTTCTTTCCATGATACAAATATACTCTTAAATAAATAAATAATAAAGTTATAATATACCAGTTGAACCAAAACCTCCAGAACCACGCTCGGTGTTTTCATCTATAGTATCTACTTTATTTAATTTTACATGATTATTAGCAATAACTGAAGCGACAACAGCTTGAGCTATTCTATCACCATGTTTGACTACAAAATCGCTATTATTATGGTTTATTAAAATTACTTTAATCTCACCACGATAATCTGCGTCGATTGTGCCAGGTGAATTTAACACAACAACACCATTTTTTGCAGCTAAACCACTTCTAGACCTAATTTGAATCTCAGTATTTTGTGGAATCTCAAAATATAAACCAGTAGGTATGATACATCGGTGTCCAGATTCGATTAAAATATCTGATTCTAAATTAGCTCTTAAATCAAAACCAGAAGAACCATTTGTTGCGTACTTAGGGTCTTCATTTGTTGAATCATTTTTAAAATTAATTTTACTTTTATAATAATCTAAATCAGTTGTAATTTCATTTATATTATTAAACTCCGTATCAAAATCTTCTTGTGTGTAAGGATGTGATAAATCAGCAACATCTAAAATCCTAGATTTCATTCTTTCGTATATATCCATTATTTCTTATTTTTTTTCATTTTTTATTGAAAATACAATGGCACTTTTTAACAAATCACCAATAGTTGAATTGTGGAAAGTAGACATTTTATCATCTAGTTTGTCATGATTTAAAATAGCTGTGAATTCCTCATCATTTAATTTAATCCCATTAGATAATGCATAGTATACACTTCTTTCACCTACTCTCATAGAAGAAATATTAGAATTAAATTCATACATTTTACCTTGGTTTTTTCTATGCCATTCAGACATGCAAGGTATGTAAAGATGAGCTTTACCGATTTGGTGTAAAAGACAAACTTTAAGTAATGAAGTTTGGTTAACTTGTTCTTCTTCTGGTAATGCGTTATTAAATTTAACAGCATAAGAACCAACTCTTAGAAGATGGTCGATTAGACCACCTTCAAATGCGTTGTGTAAGTCTGTCATTGTCGAGGCTGGTGCCGTAATAAATGGTTCACCTAAGAACGTTATTAATTCTTCGGTCATAAAACCTAACTTATTTGCAGTGTCAAAATACTTTTTTGAGTTAGACACTATTTTTACTCTTTCTAAAGACATAATATTATAATTTATAATTTTGTTATTCATACAAATATACTAACTATAAACTATAAAAACAATATTTTTATAAAATTAAATCGTGTTTTGTTCTAAAATATCTACTTTGTTTTTTTTCGAAACAATTAAATCTAAATATAGTTTTCTTCTTTCTTCAGTAACTTTATCCATAGAATACGTATCTTTAATTGTTTCGTGAAGATTATCTTGTAATGTTTTAACAACATCTGGATTTTGAATTAATTTCTTAATAGCAGTATACCAATCTTTTTTATTTTTATTTGAATCTATGAGAATCCCATTAGCCGTTAAATCAAAACCACCACCATATTGAATGGCATTTTTAATATCAATTTGATATGGTCCAGAATCTTGAGCAATAATAGCTTTACGGTGAAAACCAGCCTCAATTACTTTTAATTGTGATTTAACTTTATTGAAGATATTATCTTCAATCGGTGCTAAACAGATATCAAACAAATTATAGTTTGTAGCATATGATGATATTGGTTTTGTCCAAACACGCCTATAAGCTTCATTAGCAATATCTTTATATTCTTCATTAGGTGAAAATCTCATTAAAAAATCTTTATATTCTGGACTTACAGTTTTATAATCATCTGTAAATATCTTTTCATATTGAAACCAAACGCTTTCGGTTGGTTTAATGGTCCTAGTTTTCTGTTCACCAGTTACATTATCAATTTCAGTATGCGAACCTCTAATATCAAAACCACATAAAACAAATTGTACTTTATCCAGTAAGCCTTCAATTCTTAATTTACCAACTACACCGTTTAATATTTTTAAATCATGTAAATGTGAAGAACCACCTAGCCATCCAATACGAACTCTATTTGAAGGTTCTAAATTAGGTATATATTGTTTTTCTTTTGGGTCTATTGCGTTTGCAAGAACAAAAACATTCTTGTTAAATTTAGCAATTTCTTCAGCAAATATAGATGTAGTTGTTGTAACATTTTCAGCTATCTTAATATTATTTAATATCATTTTATCGATGCCAGCTTGTTTAATTAAATGGTATACTGGATGGTGTTCGCCTGGTGACCAATAATCGTCCAAATCCATAATAGAAACAATACCTAGACGGTTAAGTTTATCAATAACTAATTGCATGTTATCGTAATGACCTAGAGTTCTGTGGTAATGAACAATATCGTATTGTCTTAACCATTCTTCATCATCTAAATTTGGTTCATGGTCTATATCAACGTGGAATTCGTTAGGGTAGTTAGCTTCTAACGCTAGATGTGGGCTTGTTGAACGGAAATAACCTACTCCAGTTCTATCACTAGGAACTACTAATACTTTTAATTTTCTCATATATTTTCTATTAAAAACTTTTGTTAATATCATAAATATAGCATATAAAAAACATTAGTAAATAAAAAAAGGTCAATTAAGACCTTTTATTTTTATTTTAAATTATTTATTTTGTTTTCATGTTTAGTTTACCTTCTTTAATTAAAACATTAATGGTTCTTTTAATCGCTGTTTCCGTGATTCTTTTTTCATAATCATCTTTAAAATACTGACCAACACCTTCTTTAATCATTTCTTGTAGTTCTTTTTTACTAACTGTAATCATATCAGAATTAGACTCTCTACGACTTTCTCTTAATTGAGTAGGTTTAGGTTTATCAACTAATTCAGATACATCATCAAGAGTAAAACTAGATGGTGGTCCTTGTAGCATAGGTATAGGACGTTTCATCATGGCTTCTTTAATTGCTTGAGGTAGTTTTGAATTCATCACTTGTTCGTCAGTATAAATTTTTGGTGCCATAGATGGAGTTACTTGTGGTTTCTCGTCATAATTTGATTCCCTTTCATCTCTCTCGTCATAATATGGTGACTCACTATAGTTATTAGAATAATCCTCACTTAGTTGTCTAGATGAATTTTGTTTTGGTTCTAAACCACTTATTTTATTCATTACAGCTTTTGACTTTGCAAGAATTCCTTTAAGTGATTCTAAATTAACTGGAGCTGGTTGTGTCATTATAATTCGTTATTTATTCCTTTATTATCAATTGGTTCTTCACCAGCATCATTTGCTTGAGGTTGTTTATCATCAAAACTAACTCTAGCTTTTATATTTTTAAAAGTATTAACTTTTTGACCTTTTATAAAATTACCTTTCATATCTCCATTTGGATTATAAACATCAATATCACTAGAATAATCTGATACTGGTCTATACCACCTCATTTTTGTAGGTAAAAAACTAATAATTCTATCCAATCTAAATATCTTCCACTCACCGTAGTTTTTACCAGTTTTAGACCCACCATTTATTTGGTAAGCTCTAACAGCGTTAAAACCATTTTCTAACATACCAAAAACATATATTTGAATATACCTTTTACTTGGGGTGTTTTCACCATCATCTAAATATCTGATATTAACATTAACTTTTTGTTTAATAACATCGATTATTTGACTATCAGTAACGTCTTCAGTTAACAGAAGTTTCTTGTTAGACTCTTCTAATATAACTTCTTGATATATATTGTAAAGCTTCATTTGTTATTTTTAAATAATTACTTGACCTATATTAGCAGAAGTGTTAGGTTTTGTATAATCAGTACCAGCTATTGGTGTTGGTCCATATCCCCATAAACCAGCATTTAGAATAACTTGTGGGTCACGTCCAGAACCAGGCATGGATGCTGCACCATTGATATCCTCAGTATTACCACCAGTATAATTATTAATTGCAGCATATATACCATTTGATATACCATCTCCAGTTCCTCTACCATTGAAAGGTGTAACTGAATCAGCTAATGCTTTGGAATTTGTTACTCCGTATGCGTCATTTGGGTTACCAGTTATTGCTGGATTCCTATAAGGTCCGTTGAAGTTATATTTGGTGGTACCAATTTTAGTTTGTTGGATAATTGATATTCTTCCAGTGTTGGGGTATAATGTATTACCATTTATTGCATAAAATTCTAGTGGTGACTGAGTACCGTTATAAGGAGTTGGCATAATTTATAGTTTTTGTTTTTTATCGTTATTCATGTATTCTATTAAATATCTAATATCTGAAATTTCTTTATTAATATTTTCAGATATAGATTGTTCATTTGACATAATTTTATTTTTATTACTACCCTCGTGGTTACTTTTTTTATCTAATCTAGGTATACCACTAACAGATGTAGGGTCTTCATCATCTCTAAATTTACTGTTTGTGGCAGTGACGGCTTCTGTTTTACGTCTTAATTTATCGTTAGCCCTTTCTTGTTCAACAACATTTAAAAGTTCAGTAAGTCTTTTTTGACCACCTTTTTCATTAAATTCAACACAATCATTATTTTCATCACATTTATTTTTAGCTTTGGATAATCTAGATAATTCCATAGCATAAGCTTGATGAGATTTATTACCGATATCAGATGGTGTTGTTATTCCTTTTTTATATATATTGTTATTCATTTAAATATTTTTTATCTGCTCTTCTTTATCATCTAAATATGTTCTTAACGTATCAATATCCTTTTTAGATAAATTTAGATTTTTGATTAATTTTTTAAGACTGTTCGCTGGGTATTCAGGATTATTTATAACATCAAACGTATCACTTCTTCTAACTAAATCATCAACCTTCTCTTCAACACTTCTTTTTGTGATAATTTTATTTTCATAAAAATGACCACTGGAACCACCAAAATAATTAGCAAACCATGGAATATCTTGTGCATATCGACCAAATACTTTATCGGTAGTAGTTGAAACACCTTTTTTGTAGTTTGAATAATTGTTGTAAGGTTTGTCTACTGGACCCGTTTCTATTTCACTATTATTAGTGACGTTTCTTTGATTACCACTACTATTGATATCACCTCCAACTAATTCATCTAATTGTTTTTTATTTATTTGCATAAATTGTGTTTTATTATAAATATAACGCAATTGTAGAATATTTATAATAAAATCTATAAATTATGGCTTTTAAGACAAAACTAGACTATTCAAGTAATAGGCAAATAAAACAATATCCAGAAACTGTAACAGTTTTATCTGGTGCAACATCATTTGGTGTTGTTTTTAGTGCATTAACAACGGGGCCAGACTTAACCACTACTGCCGTTACTGAAAACTATACATTAATAGCTAGTACTTTTTCTGGTAATAGTACAACGACTGTATATGACTGGTACGACAATAGAATGGAGTTAGGTGCTTCTAGTTTATCAGCAATAACACCTACAACATCTGCATCAACACAATCAACAACAGGGTTTATTGGTTCATCTTCAACAATCATTGATGGTAATATAGTTAATTTAACATATAGTGGTGTTAGTTTTGAATTAGAATTAGTTAATATGGTCGATTTAGGTGGTGGTACCTATAGTGGTACAGTGTCTACGAGTAATTTGGATATTTTATCCGCTTCAACGTTAGATTTTACTGGTAGGACAATATGGGTAGACGTTTCTGGTATAACTAGAACAAATAATCTTATAATTACTAGTGGTGCGACTAAGGATTATGTTTGGACGTGTTTAGATACTGAAGGTCAAGGTGCTTGGATTTATAACGGTTCATCTTCTGGTGGTACAACACTGGAACAAACATTAGTCGCTGGCAATACAACTGGTCCAAATTTTATTACACCAAATGATGGTTACGGATTATTTAACACATCAGTAATAGGTGGTAAAACAATAAATGAAAGAATACTATTCAATCAAATCCCAGGTTACATAAGATTATTGAATAGAAATGAAACTGATGATGAAGAATCTTATATAGATATAACTCCAACTAATATTTCTTTTCAAAATACTGATGGTGCTATTAATTTTGTAACGGGTGGTTTTGGTATTTCTGGTGAGCTTGGTACATTTACTGGAGCTGAATACTTTGCAGATTATAGTGCTAATTACACAAATAGAAGTTTAGTTGACAAACAATATGTTGATAATGCAACTGGTAATTCTAATTTAGCAGAGGTATTAGTAAATGGCAATACAACTGGTAACAATTGGATAGAAAGTTCTAGTATGTATGGTATGAGAAGTGTAAATGGTCTAGATGATAGAAGATTTACGTTTAATCCAGATGCAATAAAAATTTCAGCAACAGACGATATTGGATATGGTGAAATTGAAATTAATAATAATGGTGCTATTACATTGTATTCAAGTAATGGATTCTATCATACTTTACAAGATGGTAGTGGTAGTAATGCTGATTATGTTATTAGAGGTTATACAGGATTTAAAGGAGTTGAATACTTTGAAGATTATAGTGCTAATTTTGTTAATCGTTCACTTGTTGATAAACAATATGTTGATAACCAAATAACTGGAACAACATCTAATATCTTATTCACAACTGGTGGTACTGCTGGTAATTCAATTAAATCTAAAGTAGGTGGAAATATAATTAATGCTGGTTCAACACTTGGATTTGTTGTTGGTCAATTAAACACAATTGATGGTATATCATCACACGCTGAGGGTCAAAATACAAGAGCTATTGGAAATTTTTCTCACGCTGAGGGTCAAAGTACAAGAGCTAGTGGTAATACATCACATGCTGAAGGTTTAAGTACAAGAGCTAGTGGTTTCGTATCACACGCTGAGGGTCATAATACAATAGCTAGTAGTGATTATTCACATGCTGAGGGTGGTAGTACAGTTGCTAGTGGTAATTTTTCTCACGCTGAAGGTAGAAGTACAAGAGCTAGTGGTTATATATCACATGCTGAAGGTTGGTTATCTATAGCTGGTGGTGATTATTCACACGCTGCTGGTTTTGGTTCAATTGCTAGTGGTTTTACATCATTTATACATTCAACTAATTCGTTAGTTACTGGTGATAGAAGTGTTGTGTTAGGTGGTCAAAATATAACTGGCGCAACTGACGATACAGTATACGTACCAAATTTAGTTATTAATACTGGTGGAACCACCAGTAGGTTAGGTATTAATACTAGTAATCCACAATATGTTTTAGATGTTAAAGGTGTTAATTGCGGATTAACTTTTGACAATAGTGCTTCTAGTAATGCGTTATTGCAATTATCTGGTGCGAGTGGTTTGAATATGCTTAATATTGTAGCTGGTTTGGCTGGTGGTAGTATTGGTCTTAGGGCTTACGATGATTTATCTTTTCCTGGGTATGGTAATCAAGGTGATATGTTTATTTATGCTGGGATTGTTTCTAATGGACTAAATTTAATTTCACCTAATGGTGGATTAGGTAGTGGCGCTGACTATATTAGAATGTACGCTGGTAGAGCTGCTAATACGGGTTCTCCTGCTGATTTTCATATTCAAGGAACTGGTTCGACTAAAGGTTTTATTGGTTTTGGTACTGAAACACCAAGTGTTAGGTTAGATGTTGCTGGTAACGGTAGATTTAGGGTGGTTGGTTCTGCGGCTTCGGCTGGTGCTTTGCATTATACTTCAGATGGTACATTGACAACAAGTACATCGGATGAAAGGTTAAAAACTAACATAACATCATTAACGGGTGCTTTGGATAAGGTTAATCAGTTAAGGGGCGTTAAATATAATTGGTTGGAATCTCCAAGTGGTGATACACGTATTGGTTTTATTGCTCAAGAAGTTGAGAGTGTAGTGCCAGAATTAACTTTCACTAATAAAAATAGTGAAGAAAGATTTATGGGTGTTCATTATGATAATGTTACAGCACTTTTAGTTGAAGCTATTAAAGAATTATCTAGTGGTCTTACAACGAATACCAACACTCATTTGAAAACTCAAACAATATTAGCTGAAGATAATAATATTGATTTAAATTACAATGGTACAAAAGAATCAGCATTGGGTGGTGGTCTTACTGTACTTAATGCTAAGGGTGATGGTGAATCTTCTGAATTAACAACGGATGAAAACGGTGATTGGGTAACCAATAACGATTTTAAAGCTAAATCATTAACAATTCCTTTATATACACCAACTTCAAGTAATGATTCAAATGGTAGTGAAGGTAATATAACGAGAGATGAAGATTACATGTATATTAAAACTACAAGTGGTTGGAAAAGAACTAATTTAGAGAACTTCTAATGGGAAATATTAAAAATTATAATTATAGTAGAGTAGATTTAAGATTATCAAATAACGATTATTGGGATTTTTATTTAGCAGCAGATGATGGTGGTAAAACGTTATCTTGTGCTGGTGTTACATCTGGTGATTGTTTCGTTACTTTTTATGATTTTAATAATTCAAATATTTACGATAATACACAACCATTTTCAGCTACTTCTATTCATAGTTTAGTTAGTTGGAATGGTGCAATTAATACTGGTTATACTGGTACAACAATAGGTCTTACTGGAATTGATAATGGGTTATATACTTTTAATAAAACAACTGGTGATACATCAAATTTAGCGTTATTATCAGTATTGACTGGTACTACTATGCTTATATCATCTGGTGATACTAGATTAATGTTGAATAGGGTCACTGGAACTACTGGAGAATATATTTACCCAATAGATATAATGACTGGTTTCACTGGTGCTTATGCACAATTATGTGGTGGTTTTTATCAAGGATTTTACAAATTAGATGGTAATTCTTATGAAGTTTTACCGACTAGAGTTCAGCAAGCATGGAGTGCTGAGTTTTGGTTAAATCCTTCAAGTGCTGGTTGTGTTGGTTATACAGCAACAACATTAAATGATACTTACCCAAATAATAAAGGAATATTCTTTTATATGGGTACTAGGGCTGAAAATAAATTTTGGAATACATTTGATGGGGTAGATAGTGGATGTACAATTGATTGTACCGTGCCTTCTGGTTGTACTGATAATTTGAGTCCGTGGTGTACATTACCTAAAGAGACTGACGTTATTTTAGCTGGTGCTTATGGTGTTGGAATACCATTAAATCCGCCTCTTATTAATATTGACTTAATCACAAACCCATTTTTAATTTATGGAAGGGCGGTATCTGGTTCTAGTTGTGGTGGTTCTAGTACTAATACTAGTAACGAAACTGCTAATTCTTGGGATGGAAAACCTAAAGTTATTGTAACACATTCTCAAGAGGTGACAAATACAACCAACCCATTTTTAATTTATGGAAGGGTAGTGTCTGGTTCTAGTTGTGGTGGTTCTAGTACTAATACTAGTAATAAAACTGTTAGAAATTTTACTGGTTTTACTAAAGACCAAGATACTTTGGATTATAATTTAGACATAATTGATAATGCATTGGCGTTTAGAATTAAAGATGATGGTAGTATTGGTTATAGACTTTTAACCGTAACTGGTCATTGCTATACAGCTGTAACTGGTGAGAGAAAATATATTAGTGGTACCACGATAGAGGAACAGTATTCATCAACAAATATTATATCTAAAGATGAATGGCAATATGTCGTAGTTAGATTTGTAACGGAATATTATGATAATTGTGAATTAAAAAATAGTGAACGTAGAAAAGGTAAATTAATGTTTTATGTAAACGCTAAACTAAAAGCAGTATTTTATGATGTAGATGAATTAGTTGCTAGAAGACTTAACGATAATCATATGAAGCAAGTTGGTGTACCATTTAATTTAAGTTTGGGTGGTGGTTCTCAAGGTTTATTAGAAAGTCAAACATTTGATGGGTTGGATATGGATGATAGAGGTTTACCTATTGAGGAAAACTTTGCTGGAACATTTATAGGTGGCATTTCACAATTCAAATTTAATATTTGTGATTTAAATTTTTGTGATATTGAGAATAATTTTAATTCTGATTCTTTAAGATATGGGATTAATATTTCAAATTATAATCACTGTTAACATAATATGACATATTTATAATAAAGAAAACAAATATGAATAATTTTTTAAATTTAAGAACTGTTAATAGCCCATATGGTGATTTAACTAAAGGTAGTGTTTTGAGTCAAGATGATGTTGATAATAATTTTTTATATTTAAAGGGTTTAAGTATATCTACTGGTACGACTGTTGGTAGTAGTTTAATTTTAACTAAAATAAATGGTCAAACATTTAATGTGGATTTACCAGAATTACCTATTATTCCAAACTATTTTACTAGTGGTTCTACTGGTAATTTTTCAGTTAAAGTAATTAATGATTCAACAACAAATGCTACTGGGAATTATTCATATGCTCAAGGTTTTAATACTTTAGCTAGTGGTCTTAATTCACATGCTGAGGGTCTGCAGACAATAGCAAGTGGTGCTACATCACACGCTGAAGGTCAACTGACGATAGCTAGTGGTAGTCGTTCACATGCTGAAGGTCAAAGTACAATAGCTAGTGGTAGTCGTTCACATGCTGAAGGTAGTCAGACAATAGCTAGTGGTCAAACATCACATGCTGAAGGTAGTAATACAATAGCTGGTGGTTTCGTATCACATGCTGAAGGTGGTAGTACAAGAGCTAGTGGTGATTATTCCCATGCTGAAGGTAGTCAGACAATAGCTAGTGGTCAATATTCACATGTTGAGGGTTGGTTATCTGTAGCTAGTGGTGATACGTCACATGCTGAAGGTTTTTTAACAATAGCTGGTGGTCAATATTCACATGCTGAAGGTCAACAGACGATAGCTAGTAATCTTAATTCGCATGCTGAGGGTAATGGTACAATAGCTAGTGGTCATACATCACATGCTGAAGGTAGTAATACAATAGCTGGTGGTTTCGTATCACATGCTGAAGGTGGTAGTACAAGAGCTAGTGGTGATTATTCCCATGCTGAAGGTGTTAATACAAGAGCAAGTGGTTCAGCATCACATGCTGAGGGTCAAAGTACAATAGCTAGTGGTCATACATCACATGCTGAGGGTAATGGTACAATAGCTGGTGGTTTCGTATCGCATGCTGAAGGTATTAGTACAAGAGCTAGTGGTGATTATTCACATGCTGAGGGTAGTGAAGCAATAGCTAGTGGTTATGCATCACATGCTGAGGGTGATAGTACAATAGCTAGTGGTGATACGTCACATGCTGAAGGTGGTAGTACAAGAGCTAGTGGTGATTATTCACATGCTGAGGGTAGTGAAGCAATAGCTAGTGGTTATGCATCACATGCTGAGGGTTTTGGTACAAGAGCTAGTGGTGATTATTCACATGCTGAGGGTCAAAGTACAAGAGCTAGTGGTCATACGTCACACGCTGAAGGTAGTCAGACAATAGCTAGTGGTGATTTTTCACACGCTGAAGGTTTTTTAACAATATCAAGTGGTTATGCATCACATGCTGAGGGTGAAAATACAATAGCAAGTGGTCAAACATCACATGCTGAAGGTGGTAGTACAAGAGCTAGTGGTGATTTTTCACATGCTGAGGGGTATGGTACAATAGCTAGTGGTGATAATTCACATGCTGAAGGTCAAAGTACAATAGCTAGTGGTAATCGTTCACATGCTGAGGGTTTTTTAACAATAGCGAGTGGTTCTACATCACACGCTGGTGGTTTTGGCTCAATTGCTAGTGGTACAACATCATTTATACATTCAACTAATTCATTAGTAACTGGTCACAGAAGTGTTGTGTTAGGTGGTCAAAATATAACTGGTGCAACTGACGATACTGTATATGTACCAAATATAACGATTATGGGTCAATCAAATAACCCAATATATAATAATGGTACTGGAAGCACGTTTACACTAAATTTTGATAATAGTAATATACAAACAATAACATTAACTGGTAATACCACATTATCAAACCCAATAAATGTTAAAGATGGTTCATCGTATACTATTATTGTGAAACAAGGTTCAAACAATGGTTTAATAAATTCTTGGGGTTCTAATTTTAAATTTGAGGGTGGCACAACACCAGTATTAACAACTAACACTGGAGCTGTGGATATTATGACTTTCATATCAGATAATAACGGAATTCTTTACGGATTAGCAGCTTATGATTTTAAATAAAATATTATGATTAATACACCCTATGTATATCGGAGTGGTGAAACTGGTGCCACTCGTCAAACTGAATTACCAGCCAAAATATGCGGTGTTGAACAAGTAATTTGGATGACGGCTAGGCGAGGTGTTTTATCAAGTGGTGCAACCGCATCCCAAGCGCCATGTTTAAGCTGTTTAACAACTTGGGGTGGGCAATCCCGATTTGGTAATCAAGCGACACTTGAAAATAGTGCTGAAGCGGTTAACAACCCTGAGTATTGGCCTGATTATTGGACTGGTGACACAACTTCAAATTTACATCCATTTATTAGTTTTGATAGGAAAAGTTTTGGTAATAATACTGCTAATTTTTTAAATATTCCATATGATGCATCCTACTCAAAATTAACGGAGTTTTCATTTTCAACAATTTTTAGAAGTAGACAAATTAATCCAAATTCAACAACTTATCCAGACAATGACCAAGGAGCTAATGTTGTTTTATTCCAAAATGGGAATGATACCAGTGGTAATAGAAGAGATGGTTGGGGTATTGATTTTAGAACGAGCTCCAATTCTTTAAGGATTTGGTATTACGATAATTTAGCTACTGGTCCGAATTGTGACCCAGGTCTTGGTTCTGGTAATTCATTAAGTTTAGCTGTTTCGGATTGGACTAAGTGGTTGAGATTAACTGTTAGAGTAAGCGGTAACACTATTCAAGCAAATATATATAATGAAAATGAGTTTGCTGGTAATAGTGGGTTTACTTTTGCCAATGGTTGTAATAATGGTTCTGGTAGTGGTGTTAAGTACGGTGTGAATTATCCAACTAACCCAAATTGGTTTATTGCAGGACAAAAAGGTCCTAGTTTTCCAAATATTGGTAATGACACAACAATCTTAAATGGTTCTTGGGATATAGCTGAATATATACTATATGACCGATATTTATCTAATTCATGTATTGCTAAAATATGGGATTATTTCGATTATAGATACACAAGTGCAATCGCAACGCCATTAACAGATGCGTGGATAGTTGCAACGGGTGAGAGTGATGGTACAATAATAGGCGCTTTGAGAACTTTTGAAGAGGGTTTAATTGCAAATAGTTTTGTAAGTCGATTACCTGTAATTTACCCATTTGTTGGTGGAAATTCCACAAAACACGCTTTAAATTTTATGAACACTGCTACTTATCCTCTTACATTTACGGGGGGGTTAACACACTCGGCTACAGGTGTTCTTCCTAACGGAACGACAGGATTTGCGAACACTGGTTATAAGATGTCTAATTTTCCAGATATTAATAAATATTCGATAGGATTTTATTCAAGAACGAACACCAACACAGGTGTAGATATGGGTTATTATTCAGCAGGAGGAGTAGTTCTTGATATTGAAGCAAGATATAACGGAGTTTTTGCTGGTGGTGATGGAGGGGGCGGTTTTTTGATAGTGTCAAACGCCGATGGCAGAGGTTTTTACGTCAATTGCCGAACAACTTCAAGTAGAGTAGATTTGTATAAAAATGGGGTATCCGTAGCCAATAAAATAGTAGCTCCCATTAATATTTCAATTAACATGTATTTATTTGCAAGAAATGACAGCGTTGGAACCTCTCATTTTAGTGCGAAAGAATGTGCTTTTTCTTTCATTGGTTATGATTTCACACAAGCAGAAATGCTTACATTTTACAATTTAGTTCAAGATTTACAAACAGCATTAAGCAGGCAAGTATGATAGCGATAATAACACAAGAACAGCGAGATTCATTAGTCGGAGTTGAATTTATGCCACAAACATTTTTCAATTTAGACGTTAAAGATATTAACGACAACTATTTTATTGATGAAGTTGAAATTAATCAATGCGATATTCAATGGTTGAAAGATTTACCATTAATAGAATATGAACCAAAAATAGAAATTAATCCGTTTGGAATATGAAAATCTACAAAAAAGGCAATTACATCTTATTTGATTACGATGTAATTTTTAAAATGAAACACGCTAGTACAACATATCTAATGTATAACATCGGGGGCGTGGGATATGTTTAAAAATACTAACACCTTACAAATAATCACATATTTATATTAAACGAAACATGGAATTTTTTATTAACAAAAACTCAACATTGCCAGTCCTTAAACTTGAATTGATTCAAGATGGTAGAAATGATTTTAAATCATTTTACGAAAAGATTCAAAATGCGAATATATATTTTACTATGACAGATGTCGTTACTGGTATTAAACGAATAGCTAAGAAGCAGGCTACAATACAGCAAGTATTACCTAGTTTAGGTTGTAATGATGAAGAATTTTACATTACATTTCAATTTTCCTCTAAACAAACTGGACTTAGCGGAAGGTATGTTGGTAATTTTGAAATAGAATTTTTAGATGGCACTGGAACACTTATAGCACCAATTAGAGAAGAATTATTTATTAATGTTCTTGATGGTTCAATAAAAAAATAATTTATATTGATAGACTAAAATTAAAAAAGTATCTTTGTAATATTACAAAGATAAAACAAAAATTCAACTTATTCCTTGTTTTATATTTATTCTTGTTGTACATTTGTTTAAAATAATATTTTATGAGTGACGAAAAAACAAAAGTAGATAGCGCAGTAATTGAGAATTTCTTGCAAGGTTCTGACCCTCAAAAATATATTGTAGCTATTGAAGCCGACTATAGTAAACCAGTGGTTACGTTGGTTATAAATGAACCAGATTCAGAAAAAAGATTAGAGGAACATACTTATAAGCCATTTTTATGGTTTAAAGAAGATGCTGGTAAACTAATATATGGTGGTAAGAGGTTGAAACGTATGGCTGCCGCCAAACACTATGGTGTTAAGATAACGAAATTAAGGACTAGTGATGATACTGGTTATTCACCATCACGTTTAGAGAATGGTTTTAAGTTTATAGCAACATGTACTGGTCCTTACAAAAATTTAATTAATTTCTTTAAGGATGGCGGTATCGATATATTTAGTAATAACCCTATTAACCCAGAAGATGACCCAGAAGACAGTTTAACACCTAAACAGAGGTCTTTGTTTGTTGCGTTTAGCCCAGTTGAACAATTTTTAATTCAAACTGGTAAACGTTTATTTAGAGGTTTTGACGATTATGATGATTTACATAGATTTCAATTTGACCTTGAGACTGAGGGTTTATATGCTAATAAAAGTGGTATATTTCAAATAGGTATGCGTGATAATAAAGGTTTTGAGGCGGTACTTGAAACAATTGGTGATGATGGTATATCTAAAAGAGAAAGTGAGAGAGAGAATATAGCGAAATTCTTTAAAGTAATAGATGCGGTTCAGCCAGATATAATCGCTGGTTATAATTCTGAGAATTTTGATTGGCCTTTTATATTTGAACGTGCTTCAAGATTGGGAATGAAAGTTGAGGATTTATCAATTACATTAAATAGAATTGCTAAAATTAAAAGAAGACCATCTACACTTAAGTTAGGTAGTGATACTGAACATTATGACCAAACAAATATGTGGGGTTATAATATTATCGATATTTCTCACGCTGTACGTAGAGCGATGGCTATTAATTCTGAGATTAAAGGTTGGGGATTGAAGTATATTACCCAATATTCAGAGATAGCTAAACCTAATAGAGTTTATGTTCAAGGTGATAAAATAAATACAACATGGGCAGATAAAGTTAATACGTATGCTTTTAACGACACTGACGGTGATTGGTATAAGATAACGGAAGATAAGCCGATTAGAGAGGGTTATGTTGTTAAGAAGGGGGATTATATCGTTCAGCGTTATCTGTGTGATGACCTTTGGGAGACAGAACAGATTGATAATATATTTAATCAAGCTTCATTCCTTATTTCTAAAATGTTACCAACGACATATATGCGTAGTTCTACTATGGGTACTGCTGGGCAATGGAAGTTAATTATGGCTGCGTGGTCTTATGAGAATGGTTTAGCTATACCAGAAGGACAAAGAAAAAGAGATTTTACTGGTGGTTTATCACGTCTATTGGAAGTTGGATATGCTAAGAATGTTGTTAAGTTAGATTTTGCGGCATTATACCCTAAGATTCAATTAACACATTTAATTTTTCCAGATTTAGATATTTCTGGAATGATGGAAGGAACATTGACATATATTGTTGATACGAGAGATGAGTTTAAATTTAAAACTGGTATAGAAAAGAAAAAATATAAAAAGTTAGAGTCTTATTTATCTGAAAATAGAGAAAATATGACTAAAGAAGTTATAGATGAACATGTTGCTGAGATTTCAAAATTTAAAGCATTAGCAAATCTTTATGATAAGAAACAATTACCCCTTAAAATATTAGCTAATTCATGGTTTGGTTCGTATGGTGCCCCATATATTTTTAATTGGGGTGATTCTAATTCAGCTGAAGAAACAACGTGTCGTGGTAGACAGTATCTAAGACTTATGGTTAGACATTTTACTGAGAAATATGGTTTTAGACCTTTGGTTGGAGACTCAGTAACGTATGATACACCAGTATATATTAGATATAAAACAGATGAAAAATATATCGATGTGTTACCTATTTGTGATTTGTTTAATGAGAAATCAGAATTTTTAGATTCAGAATCCCTTAGAGATTTTGAAGAAAAACCATTTGAGGTGTTAACACGTAATGGTTGGAAGGATTTAAAATATGTTTATAGACATGGGACTGATAAGAATATACATAGAATAACAACCAAAGATAGGTTGTTAAATGTTACTGAAGACCATTCGTTATTTAAAAATGGAGTGGAAGTTAAACCATCTGATTTGAAAAGATTTGACGTAATTGATACGTATGAAATACCGTTAAATAATCTTTCAACGATGTTAACTTTAGATAAAGCTTATTTAATGGGGTTTTTCTTAGGTGATGGTTCGGCTAATAATTCAGCTAGGTCACAAAAATACGTTTCAAAGAAAACTGGTAAAACACATATCAATAAGGGTAAAATAAGTGATTGGAAAATTTCAAATTCTAGGTTAGATTTATTAGAAAAATTAAGTGGGATATTAAAAAACGAATTTAACATTAATAACTCAATTAAAGACCATAGAAAATCTAGTGGTGTTTATAATTTAATTGTTAATAATTCTATTTTCACAAAAGAGTATTGTGAAAATTTTTATACATCATATAGAGAAAAGAAAATACCATCTATAATTTTAAATTCAAACTACGATATTAAAAAATCATTTATTGAGGGTGTATTTGCTTCAGATGGTTATGGTGATACAATTGAAGATTGCTCGGATATAGGTATGAAATCTCAAGTAGCTATGGCTGGAATTTCCATGTTATTAAAAGAGTTAAATATTGATTTTAAAATAAAAACTAGGTTTGATAAGGATAATTTTATTTCTTTTAACCTTAAAAATAGTAATAGAAATAATTCAAGTTTTACTAATAAAACAAAAAAGAAAACAAATGAAGTTTGGAAAAATGAAATAATTTCTAATAAAGATAAAAATAATTACGTTTATGATATTTCAACTGAGGATGGGACTTTTGTTTGTGGTATTAATGGTATTATAGCGCACAATACGGATGGTTTCAATTTTGCTTTCCCAGATAATGTTGATGATGTTAAATACATGGCTAAGGGTTCTCATTGGAAAACAATTGATGATGCTGGTAAAGAGCTAATTGGTTTAGAAGCAATATTAGCTGAATTTAATGAAGTTTATATGGAGGGTCGTATGGGGTTGGATATTGATGATATTTGTAGAAGTACTATCAATTTTGCTCGTAAGAATTACGCTAATGATATAGATGGTAAAATTAAATTAGTTGGTAATTCAGTTAAATCTAAAAAAATGTCAGTATTTATTGAGGAATTTTTAGGTAAGAGTATTAGGATGTTACTAGATGGTGATGGACATTCATTTATTAACTATTATTATGAGTATGTTGATAAGATTTATAATTATCAGATACCAGTAGTTAAAATGGCATCTAAGGCTAAGGTTAAACTTTCTATTCAAGGTTATAAAGATAAGAGTAAAAAATTAAATAAGGTTGGAAATCCTTTACCTAAACAAGCACATATGGAATTAGCTATGAGAGCTGAACTAGATGTTAATTTAGGTGACACCTTATATTATATAAATACTGGTACTTCTAAGTCTCATGGTGATTTAAAAAGTATGGATAAGATTAGAACAACTAAAAAAGAAAAAGATGATTATTTTAAAGAGCATGGTAAAAAATTAGTTATTGATAAGATGGTTGAATTGAATTGTAAATTAATTGACCCTAAGATAGTTGAGAATGATTTTGAAAACTTGAAAGAGATGGATATTTTAAATAAAGCTTTATTAAAATTAGATAAGACTGATTCTGCATATCAAGAAATTGAGGTGAGAATTAAAGAAATAAATGATAATTTATATACTGAAGAGTTTAATGTTTCTCGCTACTTAAATGCTTTCAATAAAAAGATTAAACCACTATTGGTTTGTTTTAGTGAGGAAGTTAGGGGTCAAGTTTTGTTAGATATTATTAAAACAAAAGATAAAGTAACTAAGAAGAATAGTGAGAAATTAAAAGAAAGAACGATATTCACCAATCAAGAATGTGAATTGGCTTGTGGTTTACCGTATAAAGATTCTGACCAAGATTCTTATGAAGACCTTATGAGGATGGAGGATAAAGAGATTAGGTTTTGGGATTCTGTCGATAAACAACCAAATAATATGGAATTAGATGAATGGGTTGAGGTGAGAGCTAATTACCATGAACGTATGAGTTTGGCAGTTATTGAAGGTAATGAATTTCATAAAGAGGTTATGGTGGATATAATAAAGCATATGGAGTTAGTTGATTTACTTGAAATAGTTAATAATAATAAATTACCAATAGATATTATAAAAATTGCTGATGTTGCAGCTGATGATAACGGTGTTTATTTATTCTCTAGGAAATGGGGTGGTGAACTATGTAGGTATGATGACTTATTTAAATACAAAAAAGAAGCTAAAGATAGAGATGAATACTATAAATTAGCTAAAAACCATAACAATGATAATCGTTATGAACAATGGTTAGATTATGTTGCTGAACGTGAGATAATGACTGGTAAGACTATTAATATGGATTTATTTAAAGTAGAAAAAGTAGATATTTCAACTATATTACCAATTGGTGTTGTTAGTTTAGATAAAATAAAAGATAATATGTCTACTTTTAAATTAGTTAAAGTAGAAAAGGTTAAGCAGGGTAAAGAAGATGAAGAGGGAGGTGATGATGATAATGAGGAAGAAGTTTTTATCTCGGATGTGGATGGTAATTTAATTCGTAAAGATGAAGTGTTAAAATTTGATGATGGTGTGGATGATACGTATTATGGTATACCAGAAGATTATGACCCTAATGAAGAGGGTATTAAATTCGATGAAGATGATGAATGGGGGTATTAATAAAAAAAAGGGGTTAAAGCCCCTTTTTTTTGTTTTAATAAACCCAAAAACCTAAAGGTCTGTATTTCATTGCAGTATTTAAATCAGTAGCTTCTTTGGCTCCCCTTTCAAGCTGTGAAGTTGAGCTTAGTCTTAGAAGTCTAGTGTCTAATCTTTCTAGTACAGCTCTTTTCTCTTCATTACCTTCAGATATAAGACTCTCGTAGTCCATTGTTCTTTCAGCTTCTGGTGGTCCAACTGTTCCTCCAAACTTACCTCTAGTTCTACCTAACGCTTTTTTAGCTTCAGCAATAAATAATTGACGAACAAGTGTTTTTGTTGGTTCATTAAAATCAGCATAATCTAATTTAGACAATGGAACTTGATTTGGCATTTTTATAATATCTGGATTGTCAGCTCTACAGTCATCTTCATTTTCTGGTGTTGTATCATAATAATGATACCATACTTGACAACCAGTAAGGTTTATTGAACTTCCAATACCACCTATTGCACCACCAAAAGACATTTTAGAACCTGGTGTGCTTAATAAATGTAATAATTTAGTTCCATTTGGTCCAGCAGTTATTTTATAAACTAACTCACTTCTAATAATACGATTTTTTAAATTCATATCAGCAGCAGTTAACAATATATCAAATGCTGGTGCGATATAGTGACCACCATTTCCACCTCTCACACCAGTACCACCTACTTGTGAGAATCCACCACCAAAACCAATATCCATTCCACCATAGTTGGCTAATAAGGCTTGACTAGTTGCTGGAGGTGTAATCCAAAGTACCTCGTTTACCTCACGACCAGCTGGTAATTGATAAACTTGTTTACCAGATTCTAATCGAACAAAATCTTTTTTAAGTTCCCAAGGACCATTAGTTTGTAGACCTACCTGCTTTGAGTATGCGTAGGTATATTGTGTCATAAAATCAAAATTACGAACACTTAAAGCAAAGGCCATATCAATAGAGTCTAAATTTTGACCCAATACTGATTGCCATTGATGTTCAATTAACCATTCTTGAACATATTGAGCATAATCTTCAATAGATATTTCTAGAAAAGTACATAATTGTTCATCGGTTAATTCAATTTGACGTGTAGGAGCACCCATAGAGTGTCTAAATTGTCTATATAACTTTTCTCTTTCATCTGCACTTACTGACATATTTCCTTTTATTATAAATATAAAGAAAAATAATTAAATTAAAAACTTCTTTATAATCTTAACACCTTCTTTAATTGTCTTAAATGATACGTTAGGAATTAATATCTGTTTTCCCACTAAAATTATGGGGACTTCTTCAGAATTCGATATTTTAATTATATTATCAAAATCTTCGTTATTCTCTTGTAGATTGATATCCACGTAATTAAATTCTATGCCTTCTTCTTTTAATAGATTTCTTAAATCATTACAGTAAGGGCAACCTTCAAAACCATAAACTTTTATCATATTATTCTTTATATTATTTCATCTAAATTATCCATCAATAAGTTAGTTATTTCTTCATCACTTAATTTTTTTTCACCCATGATGGTGTTAATTATTTTCTTCTTGTTTTTTAACATGGCCCACATTCTAGTTGATATGGTATTATTGAATAATTGATAATATACATTTACATCGTTTTTTTGACCTATACGAAAACAGTTATGTACGTTATAATTTCCAACAACAAACGAATGGTCATCTTCAACTGATAAATCATAAACTCTTTCTTCACCTCTTTTTGGTTTGCTTATATGTAAACTTTTTATAGGATAGATAATGTAATCATCTATTTTTATAATTTTATTTATATTAAGTGTTAAATCAGTGGTATATTCAATATTATAATATAGGTTATCTTTAAAACAAAATGATACACCTCTACCTAAATTAGCGTTATATCTAATTAATTGTGAACCTAATTTATTTGATGCTGTTACGGCTGCTTGCGTGGTTTTTATTTTTTGCCCATCACCATGATAATACCCTTCTAATAAATATGTTAATTGTTCATTATTTAACTCATCAACCCAACTTGGTAATTGTTTATTATGAACATCTTTACCAAACCAATTTATAAAATTTTTCGCTAGATTTTTAGAGCGTATAGTACATGTTTTAATATTATTTTTATCAATATACTCTGAATGTTTATTAAGGTTAAAACTTTCTTTTAAAATATCAATAATGTATTTAGCAGAATCATACATTTTTTTATTATCTATTTTTTGACAAACACTAACTATACTAGATTTTGTTTCGGACATATCATTAACCCAACCCTCAGCAATAAAAAAACCAAAGGCATATAATAAATCATTAGTTAATTCCACATTTTCTGGTAATAACTTTAACTTAGAATTTTTTTGTTTAAATCCAAAATTATTATTATTATAATAATTAATTACTTCTAAAGTTTTTTTTCTTTTTTTAGGTTGCTTATCTGATTTTAATGTTAAACTATGTTTATTTATATCTAACAAGCCACATTCAATCCATTCGAAGTTTTCTGTTGTGTTATTGTAAACATAAACTTTATGGTCATTAGTTAAACTTAAAGGAGAATTATAACCTAACGCATTAATATCGACTCTAGTTTTTTTATGTTCTAAATGTGTGTGCGTATCAACTACTTTTTTAAAATTACCATTATGTGTATAAACATAATCATTTATTTCAATATCTTCAATTAATTTATAACCATTATTTGTCATAACTAATTGTCCACCAAAAACACATCTGTCTTCAGCTTGTTCATTGTTACCAGTTACCCAATCAAAAGAATTAAATACCACAACAGTAGCTTTTGTTAATGTAATACCAACACCAGCACTTTTTATATTACCAATAAATACTTTTATCTTATCATCATTTTGAAAAGAATCTACAGATTTTTGTTTTTGATTCATTGTCATTAGTCCGTTGTGAGTAACAGCTAATTTACCAAAGTGATTAGATAAAATATCTAATTCTTCAGTAAAAGAAGTAAATATAATTACTTTACGTCCCATTTCTATAGCATTTTCAACCATTTCTATTGTATAAGGTATTGCTTGAATTGCGATAAATTGTCTTAATAAAATAAGTTCAACTAAGTCTTTTTGTAAATTACCAGTTTTCTTACCTTGCGCTTTCCTTGCAATTAAGTACTCATCCCATAAATCATCATACATCTTCCAACCTTTATTATCCATATTATGATACATAGTTGTGATAACTTTATCTGGCATATCTAAAGCCTCAGTCTTTAATCTCCTTAATAGTATGTTTTTTGTTTTAGATGATAGTTCCTCTAAATTACTAGCACCGTTTGTAATCCATATTTGCTTTTTAACACCATTTTTAAGTGTTTTAAAGAACCTTTTACCATCACAATATCTAAGAGCATAGTGTTTCCAGTTATTTGCGACTGGAGACTTAATAATAGATAATAGATTAAAGAAATCCATTGGTCTGTTTGCAACTGGTGTACCAGTGAGTAGCCAAGTCTTCTCTATACCATGTTTAACACATAGCTCAACCATTATTTTACCTCTTTTACTATCACTATTCTTTAAGTTGTGCGCTTCATCAATAATACATAGGTCATATTTAGCCTCTACTAGGTTCCTAGCTAATATTGGTTGTGGCTCATCTTTTTTTGGTTTTTTATCTGGTCCTAATCCGTGAAAATTCTTAAGAATATCAAAATTTATTATAGTAAATTTAGCGCTACCCCATTTTTGACCATCAATAATAAATGTATCATCACAAAAAACGTTTATTTCACGTTCCCAGTTTATTTTTGTTGATGAGGGGCAAACAATTAATATATTTTTAGCGCCACTTTCTAGTGCTGCTATAATCGCTTGCATACTTTTACCTAGACCCATATCATCAGCTAAAATGCATCCATTTCTAGTTAATAAAAATTTAATACCATCTTTTTGATGTTGATAAAGGGTTTTACCGTCTAATGCTAATACATCGTTATACTTTGAGAAATCGATATCAATATCGATATTTTCAAAATATGGGTCATCAGTAACTTGTGTTTTTGGTAACCAGTACATCATGGATTCTTTTTGATTCTGTTTAAGTTTTCCGTATACGTGATAAGTTTTTTCTGTTTCAGCTAATATGAACTCAACCAATAATTTTTCTGGTGTGAAAGACAAATCACTAGTTTTTTTCAATTCTTCACCTAAATATTTGGTAATACCAATAACTCTATTGATATATAATGGTTCTTTATCGTGATTATCCAAAATGTATTTAGATTGGTTTTCAGTTAACCCCAATTTTTTATTTTTTAAATATTCATTTCTAAGTTTAACTAAGTACGGGTTTACACCTTCGTAGTTTCCTAATAGTGTAATAGCTGAATGCCCTCTTAAATCGTCTAAATTAATCAAAATAGTTTTATTTATATCATTTTATTATTACTAAATATAATAAAAAATTTAATAAAAATCAATACTTTATTACATATTAATCAAAAGATAAATATTTATAAATAAAACGATGTAAAACAAGATAACACCTATGACTAGAATCAATAAAAAAAAATAAAACAAAATGGATAATAAAAATAAGAAAATTACACCAATAACTCGTATAAATCGCTTTTTCTCTGAAGAAGATTTTTTTTTTTAGAGGTTGAAATGGGTAGAGAGGCGATTGAGGGAGATGGAAATTTCACGATAATTTTATATCGTGTAAATAGAGAGATGTCTGAATCTGATAATGTGTACGGAGAAGCGTCTAAGGATGGTATTAGGTATTTTCCGCCAGTTGAGTTGAAGGTTATTCCGATATTAGAGGAGGCGAAAAATGCAGCGTACAACCCAAATGGTTCGTTAAGATTTTTACAAGATGGTAATCTAACTTTTGGTATATATGAGGCACAACTACTTGAGTTAGAGACCAATATTAGCTATGGTGATTATATTGGTTATCCAGTAACTGAGACTGAAATACGTTATTTTAGTGTTACTAATGATGGTGTTAAGAATTATGATAACAAACATACTATTATGGGATATAAAGGTGCATTTAGAAGTGTGGCTTGTGCTGCTGTTGATGCTAGTGAATTTCGTGGAGTTTAAAAATAGTTAAAAATTATGGCAGTACCAAAGGGTTGGAGAAGTGATATAAATATAGTAAATCAAAAAGTTGGACCAGAAAGAAGATTAGAGATTCAAGATGGTATTACCGATAATGGAACCTTTTTACCTAAAGGGATTCTAGAAGAAGATATGGACCAAGGTTTTATGGAGTTCTTTAAGGATGATGAAAGGGTAAAATTGACTATAGATGGTGATGTTGTTCCAATTATTTTCTTAACGATACAAAGATGGACAGAATTTTCTAAAACATGGCAATTTTCGGATAAATATAAAGATATTGAGTTACCTTTTATCACTATTGTTAGGAAGCCAGATATTCAGCAAGGTCAAAATCAAGCTGGATTGTGGAATATACCAGGTAATAGAACATATACTTTCGTAAAAGTTCCAACATGGGATGGTGCAAGGCGTGGTTTTGATTTATATAAAATTCCGCAACCAACATCCGTTGATTTAACGTATGAAGTTAGATTGTTTACTAATAAAATGAAGGATTTAAATCGATTTAATAGAAAAATACAAAGAGCTTTTCAATCTAGACAGTGCTATATAAATATAAATGGACACCCAATTCCTCTGCATATTGAGAGTATCGGTGATGAAAGTAATATTGAGGATTTTGAAAATAGAAGGTTCTATGTTCAAATGTTTGATATTAAAATGTTAGGGTATATACTAGATGAAGAAGATTTTGAGGTGGTCCCTACGTTGAATAGGAGTATTATAACATTGGAGGTTGAACAAGGTAGAGTTTTTGAGGATATAGTGTTTGAACCGTTGGTTAGGGGTAATATTGTTAACTTAAGTTTTATCTTTAAACCCCAATCAGACACACAATTTTCATTTACAGCTCAATATAATATGAATATAACACAATTATTAGGTATTTTAGATATTACTAGGATAGTTATTAGTATAAACGGTGTTGGCGTATTTGATGGAACTATATTAGTTTCACCCATAATGATAGATGCTAACGATATCGTTACTATTAGAGTATATAAAAACGTCCTATCACTTGGGTCGTTTAAATTAATTGGAACTACATCATAATGAGTAATTGGTCAAACATAAATCAAACATTCGTAATTGAACCTTTTGGTTCACCAATTATTAGTGCTTGCACATCTTTATTTACAAATAACATTATTTCTTGTAGTGGAGATACACAAATATTTTTAAAAACTGGAGTTATAACATTTGATGGTAATTTATATACTAATAGTCAAATTTCAGCATCAACTATTAACGCTTCAACATATTATAGTGGAGGTACAAATATAATTGATATTATTAATTATAATAATATAACTGGGGGGACATTTGATAATATTTCAGATACTTTGACATTATTTAAGGATAATGGTAATCAAGTAAATGTAACTGGATTAACAGATTATTATACTACTGGTTCAACAATTATTGGTACAACAGCTTATTTCGATAGAAATGATAGTTTATCAGCATATACTTTAAATCTAGATTTATTTACTGCTGATATATACGTAACTGGTGTTACATTTAGTGATAATCAATTAGTTATCCTTAGAAATGATGGTTTAAATTTAAATACGTTTATTAATACATTTACTGCTTTAACTGTGAATGGTCTATTATCATCTTCTAGTGTTAGTGCTACAACTATAACGTCACTTGAATTTATTGGGGATGGTAGTAAGATAACTGGTATGCCTTATGTAACTGGTGGGACGTATTCTAATAGTGATGCTTTATTTACAAATAGTACTGGTGGAACGTTTAGTGTAACTGGTTTAACTGATTATTTCGTAACTGGTGGAACATTTAATAAAAATAGTAAAATTTTAACTTTAAATAGAAATGATAGTCAAGGTGTTGAGATTTCGATTCAGTCTAGAATTTTAATTCCAACAACTGCTCAGACTGTTTCAAATGAAACATTGATAATTGATACTATTTCTGGTTTTACAGATGATTCAAATAGTTTTATTGTCTCATATGTTAATGCATATAAAGATAATACTGATTTTGGATTTTGGAAAAGAACGTTAGCTATAAGTAAGGTAAATGGAACGGTGACTGTTATTGGTGAGAATTCTGATTTTGATAGGGTTTCAAGTGGTATAACTTCTAATTCAGTTGTTTATTCAGCTAATAGTGGTAATGTATCTATAATAATAAGTGGTGAAACATCAAAAAATTATAATTGGTCTTCAAATTGGGAGATTATAAAATAAAAATGATATTTATAAATAAATTTAAAAGTAATGGCAAATAATATTAGGTCAATATCGGTAGGGATAATACTTATACAAACTGGTAATGGTGTTCCGACACATGTTTCTAGTAAAGGTTCTATTTTTATAGATTTAGATGTACCAGTACAATATATAAATAAGGATGGTGGCGGCCAATGGGTTGTTAATTCGACTGGTGGTTTAAACATTTCCCAAGATGAATATAATGCGATAACTGGTTCAACTTCACCTTCAACACTTAATGTTTTTGCAACTATTAATGATTTAATTGCTGGTTCTGGTGATACTAAAGAAGTTAAAATATCAGCTTCAGATACTACTAGTGGGTTTCTTAATTCTAAAATAAGTGGGAGTACAAATATAGATGTTTCTATTTTTAATTCTGGAAGTAATGAAACGTTAATCATAAAACAAAATGGTTTAGCAACACTTTCTGGCGCAACATTTACTGGTGGTGTAATTGCCCCATCGATATCATCAACAACAATATCGGCAACAACATATTTAAATTTACCACAAACTATCCCATCAATAACTGGGATTACAAATAGTGATAATAATATTACTTTAACAAATGTTACTGGTGGTACAATAACCACTTTATTTAATACAATGACTGGCTTGACAGTTAATGGATTGATTAGAAGTGCTACTATATCAGCTACTACATATCAAAACTTACCTATAAGTATAGATACTAGGGTGACTGGTGGTACGTATTCAAGCGGTACAACTATATTCACAAATAATACTGGTGGTACATTTAGTGTGTCTGGGTTTTTCAAACCTTCTGATGATATCTATATGACTGGGTTAACATTTAATAATAGCACATATAATTTAATAGGTGGTAGAAATGACGGTACTAATTTCATCGCTAATTTAAGTATTTTAGCTAGTGATATGAATGTTACTGGCGGCACATATAACCAATCGACTGGTATTGCTTCGTTTACAAATAATAGTGGTGGTACATTTAATGTGAGTGGTTTCTTGACTGGAATGACTGATACTTATGTTACTGGATTAACCTATGCTAATAATGTTTTAACATTAACAAATAGTGCTGGTGGTACAATAAATACTTTGTTTAATACAATGACTGGGTTAACAGTTAACGGATTAATAGCAAGTGCTACGATATCAGCAACTACATATCAAAATTTACCATCTACAGTTGTTGTTACTGGGGTAACTAATAGTAATAACAACATTACGTTAACAAATAGTACTGGTGGAACCATAAATACCTTATTTAATACAATGACTGGGTTAACAGTTAATGGACTGATTAGAAGTGCTACGATATCAGCAACTACATATCAAAATTTACCACCTATAGTTGTTATTACTGGTATTACTAATGGTAATAACAACATTACTTTAACAAATAGTACTGGTGGAACCATAAATACCTTATTTAATACAATGACTGGGTTAACAGTTAATGGACTGATTAGAAGTGCTACAATGTCAGCCACTACATATCAAAACTTACCATCTACAGTTGTTGTCACTGGAGTAACGAATATTAATAACAACATTACGTTAACAAATAGTACTGGTGGTACAATAAATACTTTATTTAATACAATGACTGGTTTGACAGTTAATGGGTTAATCACAAGCACTACGATATCCGCTACAACGTACCAAAATTTACCATTACAATCCACAGTTGTTATTACTGGGGTAACTAATGGTAATAATAACATTACGTTAACAAATAGTACTGGTGGTACAATAAATACTTTGTTTAATACAATGACTGGCTTGACAGTTAATGGGTTGGTTAGAAGTACTACGATGTCAGCCACTACATATCAAAACTTACCATCAACAGTTGTTATTACTGGAGTGACTAATGGTAACAATGTTATCACTTTAACAAATAGTACTGGTGGTACAATAAATACGTTATTTAATACAATGACTGGATTAACGGTTAATGGATTAATCACAAGTACTACTATATCAGCTACTACATATCAAAACTTACCTATAAGTATAGATACTAGGGTGACTGGTGGTACATATAACGCTGGTACGACTATATTTACAAATAATACTGGTGGTACATTTAGTGTAAGTGGTTTTTTAACTGAAAAACCGTTGGCTAATGGACAAATATTTGTTGGCTCTGGAACGACTGCGGTATCAAGAGCGATGACTGGTGATATCACAATAAATAATCTAGGGTCAACAACAATTCAACCGAATGTTGTTTCGTATGATAAAATGCAGCAAATGACTCAAGCAGCTCTTTTGGGTTCATCATCATTATCTGGTGGTATGATAAGTGAAATCCCAATGATTGAGTCATTTATAACTGGTGGTACAGCTGTTATATTGTTAAGTGGTGCAACTAATTGGGATATTAATGGACAATATACTGGAGCATCAATAACCAATACATATCAAGGTCAAAGCTATTATAACTCAAACTATTTTTTTACAGCTGTTGACGATAACGTTTGGATAAGATTAATTAGAGGATAAAACATGGGACGATTATTATTACATAAAAATAGGTTAGTAACAGCACAAACAATTGTTGATTATGATACAACACCATTACCTTTAACGTTACCTACTGATTGGTTGGAATTACCTAGTATTAGTAGTGGTGATACTGTCGTATATTTATTGGCCGCAATATATGAAAATACAAATAATCATTTAGCGCTTAATTGTTCTGGTAACTATACTGTAGAGTGGGGTGATGGTATTCCAGTTAATTATAGCGCTAATACAAAAGCTGAAACTATAATTCATTGGTCTGGGGTTTCCTCGTCAAGCTTTTCAACTGCTGGATATCGTCAAGCGATTGTTAAAGTTTACCCTCAAAGTGGTGCAACGTTTACTACTTTTAATATGAACGTTAATCATACTTCTGTAAGAAATACTAGCTATAGAAAACATTGGTTGGAGATAAAATTGTCAGCACCATTATTAACGACATTTACCACATCTTCAGCACCATTGTTGGGTAGGTTTGAATGGGTAGGTACAAATAGATTTCCATCCTTTCAAAGTTTTTTTAGCGTTTGGGCGACATCATTACAAAAAATAACATCTTTAGATGTTTCTTCATTTGTGAATACATCGCTTGGTCTTCATGCTATGTTTCAAAATTGTACTGAATTAAGAGAAATACCCGACGCATCTACTTGGAATTTTGGCCCATTGTGTACTAATATGGATTTAATGTTTAATGGTTGTACTAAGATTAAAACTATACCATATATCAATTTTACTAATACAATACTATTTAGTAGTGTTTTTGCATTAACAACTAATTTAGTTGTAATTCCATCAATTAACACATCTAATGTTACTTCTATGGTATCAACATTCCAATCTAGTGGAATTAAAAAATTAGAATTATTTGATACAAGTAATGTCACAAATATGACTAATATGTTTTATCTAACAACTAGATTGGATACAGTCCCAGCATTTAACACACCTAAATTGTTAAATGCTGGAGGTATGTTTAGGGAGTCTAAAATAACTACAATACCACTATTTGATACGAGTAAAGTTACTGGTATTAACTTTAATTATGCGTTCTATGGTGCGACTAAATTAAAAACGATACCTTTATTTAACATGAGTGGCGTGACTACTTTAGATTATGCATTTGGTTTATGTTCGTCACTAACAGATATACCACAAATAAACACGTCTAACGTGACTAATATGAGTTACATGTTTACTGGTGCTGCCTCGTTAGTGAAGGTGCCCGTTTTAAATTTTAGTAATGTTACTAATTCTACATATATGTTTCAAAATTGTACTAATTTACAGACTATAGATTTTGATTTAAACTTTAATAAAGTAACTAACTGTAGTCATATGTTTAATGGTTGCACTAACCTCACCTCGTTTCCTTCAATGAGTTTTTCAGCGGCAACATCAACTACACATATGTTTCAATCTTGTAATAATTTAGAAACTATAGGTAGCTTAAATTTATCTTCGACACCTAGTGTGCTTTGGTTATTTATTTTTGCATTTAAACTAAAGAATATTGGTTCAATAATAACGACAAGTGCCTGCACTAATTTTAGTGCTATGCATCACCAAAATAGAGAATTACTTACTGTACCTGTATATAACACAATTCAAGCAACTAATATGGAGCATATGTTCAGTGGATGTTTTAAGTTACAAGAAATACCATTATTAAATACTTCTAAGGTGATTAATATGGGGTTTATGTTTCAAGATTGTACTGAGTTACAAAAAGTCCCAGCACTTCAAATGTCAGCAGTAACAATTACAACATCTATGTTAGTTTCTAATATTTTTTTAAATAAATTCGAACCAATAAATTCAACTAGAGGATTTAATTTCGCTAATTCAAATATGGGGTATAATGAAATAATAAACGTATTCAATAATCTAAGCACAGCGAGTGGTGCACAAACAATAAACGTAACTCTAACACCAGGTAGTATAAGTTTATCACCTAGTGATAGACTTATTTGTACTAATAAGGGTTACACTTTACTATTTTAAAACTATAAATTATGGTCGGATTTTATAAAAACACAGAAGAAGGTTGGTTATATGCCCCGTTAGGTGTATCATCGCCAACATATGATATAAATTTAAACAATTTAAATGATTTAACATTTCCGATTGATGGGTGGAATTTTTACGAAGCCGAACCAATAGGTTATAATGACAATAATAACAACACTAACACACCAATAATATAAAATGTCAGAAAATAAAAATATAAACGCAGAAAAGATTCAAGGTAACCTAGCTATTATGAGTGTTTCAGCAACAACTTATTTAGGTTTACCTATCGATGTGACTATAACTGGTGGTACATATAATGCTGGGACAGCAATTTTCACGAATAATACTGGTGGTACATTTAGTGTGTCTGGGTTTGGTAGTGGTGGTGGTGGTGGTTCGTTTACTGGCGGAACTGTAAATGGTCCAACTAATTTTACTAATGGGTTAACAGCAACAACAATATCAGCTACAACATATTTAAATTTACCTATAGATATTATATTGACTGGTGGTACGTATTCAAGTGGTACAACTACTGCGACATTTACCAATAATACTGGTGGTACATTTAGTGTGTCTGGATTTAGTTCTAGTAATGGTGCTGGTAGTTCTGCGTTAATTGCAATGACTGAATTAAGAGCGACAACTTTGGTAACACATACAGTTGTAACGTCTTTAACAGCAACGTCGATTAACTTAAATAGCGATGGAACAAATAGATTTGCTAAGGTAGTATTTATCGCACCAGAGAGTGGTAAAGTATCTATTAAAATGGATTTCGACGCTATACTGACGAATTCAGCTACTAATTTAAGAATTGGTTTGCATAACTTATCAACAGCAACAACAACACCAACTAACGGTTGGTTCAGAGTGAATGGTGATGATGATGGGGCGAGTAACGGATATTCTGCAGAATTTATTTTAACTGGCTTAACGGCTGGAAATACACATACTCGTTATTTTGTTGCGTGTTCGGATTTTGCTTCTGCGTTTATTCGTGCCTCTTCTCAACAAGCTGGGGTGTTTTCAGTTTCAGATTTGCCACAATCTCTAAAAATAAAAGTTGAGGATTTAGGAAGTATTACAATATTATCCAATCCAAACAGTTAATAAAAATTAATTATAAAAGAATTATGAAAGAATTATTAAATGGGTTAATAACCTTAATTATGGCTATTTTGGTTACCGTCCTTATGTGGACATTAGGTGTGTTATTTTCGTTAATTTATTCAATATGGTTAACAGTAACCTTAAAAAAATTTAGCGCTTTCTTTATTTTTTGGTGGCGATTAATAGATGGTTTTGCAGCTAGTGTAGGTCACATTCTATTTGAATCAGCTGTGGGTTTAGATATGAGTTGGAACGTGAATGGTGAGATAATAGAAGATATTGTAACTGCTAAAGAGGATACTATGTTTAGTGAAAAAAATATAACAGTTTCCGCTACTGTGGGTAAATTAGAATTATCTGGAGATTTAAATAAGTTTGGTATAAAGTTTAGTCGGTTTCTTAACTTCGTATTTAATCAAAAATCACACGCTGTGGATGCTTTTCATTATTATGAAGCAAAAATAAAATTAGATAAAATTTACTTCAAAAAAAGAAAATAATTAGTCTTCACCATATAAGTCTTTTTTTGGTGTACACGACTCTCTAATTAATTTTTCAACATAAGCAAACATTTTAAGGCCATTTTTTTCACAATACTCTTTTAGTAATGTGTGTGATTGTGGGGTAATTTTTAAGTTTTTATCACGTTTCATATCTGTTTTTATTATAAGTATGATAAAAGTATGATTAAATTCATACTTAAAAAGATATATTTTGTTTTAAGACATTACTTTTGGATTATTGTTAATATTTATAATAAAGAAAACTATAAAGTAAATAACATAAAACAAAAAAAAGAGAAAACTATGCCGAATAGAGTATTTGTAAGTCCAGGAGTGTTTACTTCAGAAAGAGACTTATCGTTCATAACACGTCAAATTGGCGTTACAACATTGGGGTTAGTTGGTGAAACAACTATGGGACCAGCGTTCCAGCCAATATTCGTAGGTAACTACGGTGAATTTAAGTCTTTCTTTGGTGGTCAAAATGCCACTAAAATAAAGGATAATGGAGCGCCAAAATATGAGTTACCATATATTGCTAATTCATATTTATCACAATCTAACCAATTATTCGTAACAAGGGTATTAGGTTTTTCTGGGTTCCATGCTGGTAAAGGGTGGGCACTTACTTTGGACGCTGCTTTGGATTCTTCAACAACTGGTGTTACATCAACAACTAATATTAATCAATTAATTTCATATACTGCAACATCTACAAACACAAACGTTACTCTTGTTAGTAGTGATGCGCTTATGCAAGCATTAATTAATGACGGAGCTTTAACTGGCTCTTTAGCTATATTATCAACTTTACCAACTGGCGCTACTTTAGCTATATCTTTAACATTCCGTAAGTCTGGTGATGTATTTAGTGGTTTATCAGCTAATTTATATGTAACGGCTACTGGTAATGATGTAACTGGTAACTTTATTACTGGTACAACTTCTGGTACGTCAATTAATTGTTCTGGTTCTGGTTATTCAGATGTAGAAAATAAAGTAGTTGCTTTATTACGTTCTAGAGCTTCTGTAGATACGGCATCACAATTACCTTTATTTGAAGTAACTGGTACAACTGGTGTTGTATTTGACCCATCTTTAACTGGTTCTATAAGTGATGTTAATGGTAACTTTGGATTAACTGGTGCTTCAAGAACTCAGGGTAATTTTAATTACCAATTATCTTTAGATAAAACAAAACAAAATTATTTACCAAGAGCGTTAGGTAGAGGAGCGCAAGATGGTAGCACTACATTATATGTTGAGGAATTCTATCGTAAAATGTTTGAATCATTTGTCTCTGATAACAAAGTTAGAGGTATTAATCAAGCAACTGTTAATTATGGTGAAAAATACGATGATTATTTAACACAATATCAACCAGCGGTAACACCTTATGTTATTTCTGAATTACGTGGTACTAAAGTGTTGAAATTATTTAGATTTTGGACAATATCTGATGGTAATACTGCAAATGAGCAATTCAAAATATCAATCAGAAATATTAAATTAGATACTAAAGAATTTGATGTAGTAGTTAGGTCTTACTCAGATACAGATGTACAACCAGTAGTGTTGGAGTCATTCTCTAAATGTAATTTAAACCCAACATCAAATAATTTTATCTCTAGACGTATTGGTACTTTAGATGGTGAATATCCATCAAAATCTTCATTCGTATTAATTGAATTAGACGATACTTCTAATATTTCTGATGCTTTCCCATCTGGGTTCCTTGGAGTTCCAGTAAGAGATTATCAAGCAAATAATAACACTAATGTTGTTGACCCTAAATTAACATACAAAACAGAATATAGTACTTTTGAAAATAAACGTAAAGTATATTTAGGTTTGTCTGACAGTGTAGGAATTGATTCTGATTTCTTTGATTATAAAGGTAAACCTTCTGATGGTGCGTCTGATTTCTGGACTGGAATGACAAGTGGATTCCACATGGATATCGATGCTTTTGGTGCAACTATTGATGGTGTATCTGGTTCCCAAAATTATTCATTTGACGTTGGTAATGATACTTTCAGAACTGAAGCTGGTGTTGTTGGTGGACCATATGAAAAAGTATATGCACGTAAATTTACATTCGCACCTTATGGTGGATTTGATGGATGGGATATTTATAGAAGCAGAAGAAGTAATTTAGATTCATTTTTAATAAATGGTGCTAGTGGTGCTGATGGTTTATTAAGTGGTGCGTTCTCAAATAAAACTTTAACAAACGGTGATATAGGTATTAATTCTGATTACTACGCTTATTTAGAAGCTATTTGGACATTTAGAAATCCAGAAGCTACAAATATTAATATATTTGCAACACCAGGTATTGATAATGTCGATAACTCTAACTTAATTGAAGCTGCTATCGAAATGATTGAACAAGATAGAGCAGATTCATTATATATAATGACTACCCCAGATACTGATGGTGGTGGTGATTTAAGAACAGCTGAAGATATCTCTGATGCTTTAGATGGATTATATGATAGTAATTACTCTTGTACTTACTGGCCATGGATTCAAGTAAATGATACTGAAAATAATGTATATATATACATGCCACCTACACGTGACGTAGTTAGAAATATAGCATTAACAGATAATATTTCATTCCCTTGGTTCGCAGTAGCTGGTATACAGAGAGGTGATGTTGATGCGATTCAAGCAAGAAAGGTACTTACTTTAGGTGAGAGAGATACTTTATATGAAGCTAGAATCAATCCAATCGCTACATTCACAACGGATGGTGTTAAGATTTGGGGTAATAAAACACTTCAAGTTAAAGGTACTGCTCTTAATAGAATTAACGTTAGACGTTTACTATTACAAGCAAGAAAATTAATTTCTGCAGTTTCAATCAGATTATTATTTGAACAAAATGATTCGGCAGTGAGAAATCAATTTTTAGCACTTGTAAACCCAATATTAGATAACATTAGAAGTCAAAGAGGTTTAACAGATTTCCGTGTGGTTCTTTCAAGCGACCCAGAAGATTTAGATAGAAACCAATTAACTGGTCAAATCTTCTTGAAACCAACAAGAGCATTAGAATTTATTCAATTAGAATTTGTGATAATGAATACTGGTGCTTCATTTGATAATGTCTAAAAAAAATAAGTAATTAATTTTTAAAGAAAAAAGGATGTAATTTATTTGCATCCTTTTTCTTTTTTAGTACATTTGTATATATTTATGTGTGTAGCGTTAGTTACTTAAAAAAAGATAATACTTTATGAAGATAGAATTGATATGTACTAATTGTGGTGGTGATTTTGAGGTTGAGTTTAAGCACCGAGATAAGAAATTTTGTAATAGGACGTGTTATTTTGAACATGCTAGGAAAAATAAAACAATAGGTAGGAAATTTGATTCAGAATTGAGGGAAGTTAGAAAGTGTTTAATTTGTGAGACTGAATTTACGGAAAGGAAAAAACATAATAAACTGTTATGTTCTGATATTTGTCGGAAAAAGTGGAACTCACTTGATGAAAATAAACACACTAGAATACTTGCTAGTAAAAATAAATTGATTGACAATTATGGTGTTGACTCAATATTCAAGACTGATGAGTTTAAGGGTAATGTTAAAAATTTATTATTAGATGTACATGGTGTTACTAACCCTATGTTTAAAACTGAATTTGTTGATAATCTTAAAGAGACATTAAGAATTAAACAGATTAATAATCTATTACCTAAACTTAATCTTAATTTTTTAGAATTATTGGATGAGTATTCTGTTAATAAGAATGGTTCTACATCATTACCGTATAATTTCAAGTGTTTAAAGTGTGATAATATATTTACAAGTACAGTTTTAGGTTCTGGAAAGATACCTATATGTCGTAAATGTAACCCATTAGTTAAAAATTCAAAATTAGAAGAAGGTATTAGGGATTTCATTAATGAAAATAATATCAAACATATAGATAATGATAGAACTGTATTAGATGGTAAAGAAATTGATTTATTATTAAGTGATAATGGTTTAGGTTTAGAGATTAATGGTAATTATTATCATAGTGAAAAATATGGTCAGAAAGATAAGAAATATCATTTAAACAAGACTAATTTAGCTAATTCTAAGGGTATTAAACTTATTCATATATTTGAAGATGAAATACTATATAAAAAGGATATAGTTTTATCTAGATTAGGTAATTTATTGAAATTAAATACTAATAAGATATATGGTAGGAAATGTATTATTAGATTAGTTAATAAGGTTGATAGCTCTAAATTTTTAGATGATAATCATATTCAAGGTAATTGCGTTGATAAAATAAGATTAGGTTTATATTATGATGGGGAATTAGTTAGTTTAATGACTTTTGGTAAAGAACGTAAAGTTTTAGGTCATAATAAGACGACTGAGAATGTTTTTGAATTAATTAGGTTCGTTAATAAAATTAATACTACCGTTATTGGTGGGTTTTCTAAGTTATTAAAGAATTTCATCACTGATTATAAACCATATAAAATAACAACGTATGCTGACATAAGATGGTCTGGTATAGACCCAATGAATACTGTGTATAATAAAAATGGTTTTAAGTACATTGGTAATACCTTACCAAATTATTGGTACCTTAAGGTGGGTGAGTTTAATAATAGATATCATAGATTTAATTATAGAAAAGATGTTTTGGTTAAAGATGGTTATGATGTTAGATTAAGTGAAAAGGAGATAATGGAGTTAAAAGGTTATGATAGAATTTGGGATTGTGGTTCTATGAGATTCGAGCTTATAATAATGAATACTGGTGCTTCATTTGATAATGTCTAAAAAAATATAAACTTAAAAAATTAAACCTTCGAATTTTCGAGGTTTTTTTTTTGTTTTAATAGATATTTATTAGTAAAAGAAAATGATAAAGTTAATTATAACGGAAAATCAATATAAGTCTATATTATTATTTGAAAACTCAGATGATATTTTATTAGGTCTCGCAAAAGTAATGGATATAAAGTTGACTGGTCAAAATGAGAATATAGCAAACAATGCAGTTAAGAGTAAATCTACTATGGGTGCAATCAAGAATGCGTTGGAGGATTCTGAAAAAATAAAAGAGTTTATTGAGTCTTTAACTAATAAAGGTATGGATGATGCGTCTAATAAATTATTATATAAAACTGATATTATAGCTGATAATTTCAATAGATATTCAAAAGAAAATAATTTAGGTTATAGTTTAGATATGTTAGATATAGCTAATAAAATACTTAAGGATAAGTAAATCTTAAGTCTAAAGTATATGATAGGGTTCCACAATCATATATACGGTATATGCCAAGATTTAACATTATTTCATGTTCAGTTTTATTTGTTATATCAATACCTTTTTCTTTTAATGCATTTTTTCGATAATTGAATCTATGTTTTCTAGTTTTACCTAAAACATACCAATAATTAGGTTTATTCTCATGTGTTAATTTAAAACCTAATTTTTCATATAAATCACCATTTGACCATCTTTTATCAGCATAACTAACTATTTTTTTTGGTTTAGTATTTTTAACGAAATATTTAAGTAATTTATCGGCACCACCAATAACGCTAGTGTTTAATTTACTAGCAAATCTAGTTAATTCATACCCATCATAGTCTTGTCCTATACCGATTCTAGGTTTATTAAATAACATAACACTAACTAACTCTTCCTCGTGGAATAGACCTAATTTAACTGTTGAATTGGTGAATCCTTGTAAATGGTTTTTATCTAAAAAAATTCTAGAGATATTATTAGTTATCTCCTTTATCGAACACTTACGACCATATATTTTATATTCGGTCACACCTAGTAAGTTTCTCAATCTAGATTTAACAACATCTTTTTTATTTACCCATTCATCTTCAAATATATGTATCAATTGAATTCCTATATCTTCACATGCTTTAGTTTTATTTAAATGATAATTTTTATCAATAAAATTCTCAGAATGCCAATATAATCCATTGAATTCAATTGCTATTTTATGTAAAGGTATGAAAATATCTAATTGTTGTGGTTTTATTATAGACATTGATGAAGTAATAGTTGAAACGTCTAGTGAGTTTATGAATTCATTAATCTCAACCTCATAACTAGATATAGATGATGCACATTTATTACACCCATGACCACTTAAATGGTCGTAAGGTAATTGTGTAAATTCACCATGTGTAGGACATTTTATTATTATTTTGGTGTGTGCATTAACGTAATTTACTGATGAATAATCATATTTATTATTATGAACCTCACCAGCTTTTTCAACTAAAAATCCAACACTATTACTTAGTTTTTCTTTAGCTGATTTTTTACCACATTTTACACAACCCTTACCTCTAAGGTGACCGCTGGGTATTTGCTCAAACTCACCATGTTCTAAACATATTATTTTAACTTTTGTTTTACTGTCGGAATACTTAACTTTGGAATAATCATATTTATTACCGTGAATAATTTTAGCTTTATTTATAAATTCATCAGTTGTTGAATTTTTTTTACTTTTTGATTTACCACAAATAGGACAACCTTGGCCATGTATATGATTATTAGGTGATTGTTTAAAATCACCATGTTTAACACATGTTATAATTATTTTTGTATTAATATCTAAATATATTAACTTATCGTAATTATATTCTTTATTATGAATTTCTTCACAAATTTTAATAAATGATTCAGTATTATATTTATTTTTAGTTATTTTCATAATAAATTCTTATTTTTTTATATATTGTGATATTTATAATAAACACATAACAATAATTAGTGCTAAGGTACTAATTAATTTTTAAAAAACAATAAGATATGTCAGATTTATTAATGAAAATGCCCTTACCATACGAACCTAAGAAGAAGAATCGTTGGCTAATTACTTTTCCAGCAGATTTAGGTATCCAACAATGGTGGTTGTCTTCCGCATCTAGACCTTCAATAACACAAAATGAAGTTGAGATTCCTTTCTTAAACACTTCTACATGGGTAATAGGTAGGTTTACTTGGGAAACTATCGATGTAACCTTTAGAGACCCTATTGGTCCTTCTGCTGCACAAGCTATAATGGAGTGGGTTCGTTTACATTCAGAATCAATTACAGGTCGTCAAGGTTATGCTGCTGGTTATAAACGTCCAGTTGAATTAGAAATGCTTGACCCTACTGGAGTTGTTATTGAAAAATGGTTATTAGATGGTACAATGTTAACAAATGTTGGATTCGGTGACTTATCTATGGATGATGATGGTATTGCTGAAATAACAGCTACTATGAGATTCGATAGAGCTATATTATTATTTTAATTTATTAAAAAGCTTTATCAAAAGCTTGGCTTATAAAGATTTATTTAGTGTATTTAATGGTAGTTTGTGAAGAATGTGATATATAATTCGAAACGTTATATTCAGTTAGACGACGCACCAATATATCCAATTTAAATTAAAACAGTTAATAATGATATTATAAAAAATAAAATTGCTAGTGATAACAATATTAAATTATTAAGATTTTGGAAAACAGATATAAATAATAATCCAGATGAAGTTATTAGTAGATTGAAACATGAATTAGGTATATAATAAAATATTAAATATAAAAACCACTCTAGAGAGTGGTTTTTTCATTTAATAAAGATATTTATAATAAAAATTAATATGAGAAGATTTGATAAACAAAAGAATTTAGCTAGGGTTAATTTATTAACGGAACAAAGGTACCTTAAATCTAAAGGTTTTGTTACTGAAAACCAAACAACTGAAGATGTTTTGATTGGATTGATAAATGACGCATTTGAAAAAATAAAAAACGGTACACCGTATAATAAAAGTGGTGTTGGAGACTTGTTAGCTAGGTTGAAAAATGATTACCCAGATAGACATGCAAAAATGATTGAAAAATATTCCGAACTTGTAAGATTATATGAAGATTATAAAAATTTTGAACATTTAAATGAAGAATATAAATTTACTGATTTAGAATTTATAACATTTCTTCTTAAGGATGGTGCGTATAATGTTGGTGAATTAAAAAATATAGACGAATCTAAAAATTCTATTAAGTATTTTTTTGGATTGGATAAGCGTGAGGGTGAGAATAGGAAGGCTGTTGGTGGTCAAGTTATTTATTATTTAGATAAAGACGGCCCACAAAAAAATAAGATGTTTATTAATGATTATCATGATATGATAGATGTTAGAACGGGAGTAGACAACGGAGAGGAAGTATTTAAAAAAATGAGTGAATTCATTGAACATAATCCTTCTGGTAAAAATGAAAATTAAAATAAAAGATAAAAAAACTACTTTAACGAGTGTTTTTTTATGTTTAAAATATTTATAATAAAAATTAATATGAGAAAATCAGATAAATTAAAAAACCTTAGGAAAATTAACTTAATAATTGAGAATAGATACTTAGAATCAAAAGGTATTGTCAATGAATCGTTAGATGGAGTTGATGAAACACAAATTGGTTTTGGTGACAATCATATGTCAATAAAAGAAAATAATGAAAAGGATTTGAACAAGAATGAAGATGCGTTAAAAGCTATAATTAAAAATATTGCTGATATAGTTGACCCTTATATAGGTTTAGGTGTTTTAGATAAGGCTATCGCTAATCGTAATTTGGGCGAAATATTAAAGGCTTTTAATCAAAGATTTTCTGTAAATTCTAAATTTAAGGATGGAACTGGAGCTGACTATTAGTAAATAATCTATATAAAATTTAAAAACCACTCTTATGGGTGGTTTTTTTTATTGTATTATTTACTAAAAAAATTTTTAGTCATATATTTAATTAAAATCAGTTTTATATGAGTGAAAAACCAAAAGTATTCCCTACTAGCGTAAATGTAGGTTCGAATGAAGTTAATTTAACGGAGCAACAAAAAATAGCTGCATTCAATGCTGAAAAAGAAGCTGCTACGAAAGAGATATATGTTAGTGCATCATCATTAGATGATACACCACAAGAACATATGACGGCTGTTGAGCAAATGCAAAAAAGAACAGCGGAACAACTATTAAATCGTGATACTAAAGGTGTTGTTATACATCCAGAATTAGCTGAAAAAGGTGGTTCAAAAGTATTTAAACAACCTTCACCTGATGTAATTGAGGAACAGATGAGATTGCGTGATGAACAATTACGTAAAAATCAAGAGGCTACAAGAATATATCATGAACAAAGTGAGGCATCAATGTCTCAATTAAATAACCCAATTAAAAATATGGATAATACTAATCAAGTACCAGTGACATCACCGACAGTGACACCACCTACAGTTAATAATGGTGATAATCATAGTAAGAGTCCTTCTAGTGTGGACCCATACATATTGGAGATAAGTCAACCAAACTATAATGCACCGTTTGACGTTATCCCATTACCTTCTGAAGGTAAAGTGTACAGAAATAGAAAAGCTAACATTAGAGTGGCTTATATGACCACTGCTGATGAAAATATACTTACTTCCCCAAATTTATTAGAGAGTGGTGAATTTTTAGAAATTCTTATTAATCGAAAAATTTTGGAACCAGAGTTAAGATATAAAGATTTAACAATTGGTGATAGAAATGCTATAATGATTTGGTTGAGAGCTACTGGTTATGGTGAGATGTATCCAGTAACTCTTTTAGATGAGTTGAGTGAGCCTTTTGAAACAGAAGTTAATCTTAATGATTTAAAAACAAAAAAATTGGGTGCTGAACCAGACGAGAATGGATATTTTGACTTTATTTTACCTATAACTAAGACCCGACTTAAATTCAAATTATTAACGTGTGGTGATGTTGATAATATTGACTCTATGGTTGAAGATGATACGCTTAAAAATAAGATAGTTAATAATGCAACAACTTATAGATTAGAGCGTATGGTTGTTGAAGTTAATGGTGATGGAAATAAGAGTAATATTAGGGAATTCGTTAATTCTATGAGGGTTGGTGATGCTAAAGCATTCAATACTTATTATGCTAATGTTGAAAGTGGTATTGATTTGAATATCAATATCGGGACTCCAGGGGGAGGGTCCATTAGTACGTTTCTTCCACTTAACTTCAACTTTTTTTGGCCTAACTATAGCCTATAAAGTTCCCTTACTTGAGGAGATTTATATTTGTACTCAGTACTTAAAGGGATTCACATATAATGATGTTCTTAGTATGCCTACTTATGAGAGAAGATTCTTTATAGGTATGTTAACTAGAGAAGCTGGTGAAAGAGAAGAGAAAGTAGAAAGAAATAAAGAGCAGACAAAAACTAATGGTTCTAAAGGAAATAGAACAACAACCGTTAGTGGTGACGCACTTAAATCTAGAATTAATAGAGGTGACTTACCGTTATCATAATAAAAATGCCTACTTTATTGTAGGTATTTTTGTTTTATCCTATATTTATAATAAAGATTTTTGAGAGATGAGTAAAAAACTAATAATAACAGAAGCACAATATAGTAATCTAAGAGGACTTTTATTAGAAGGTTCTTTCGTTGAGGTTATTAATGATGCAATAAAAGGTGATACGATAAAGATAGATTGGAAGAATAATGTGTTAAATTTTAATGTGTTAGACTCTATAGGTGGTCAAATACTAATGGATAATATTGATACTGGAGTTTATAAAAATTATAGATTTGCTATTACGTCAACATCTCTAGTTTCTGATAAATTAAACATTTCATTTTTACATAAAAATAAGATTTCAGATACCAATAAAATGGATATTGGTGAGATTATTAAGGATGGTAAAAAACAAACTTGGGATGTTAATTCTATCGAATTATTTAGAAATAATAAAGAAGTAGATTCGACTGGTAATCTTAAAGATAATAAAGATAACCAAGACGATAAAGATAACCAAGACGATAAAGAATATGAAACTTCAGAAAATTTAATTACAAGTATTGACGAAGTTTTATATATGCTTTTATCAAAAGTTAAAACTGGTAATGGTATTAAATTTATAACAACTGAAGGTGATATAGATTTTTGTTGTTATAATGTATCAAATGGTGTTTATGTAACTCAGATAATTTCGGATAATACTAATAATCTTAAGGGTGATACATTTGTATTTAAAATTAATGGTGATTTAAATGATAATGAAGGTGAAGATTCTTTATATGAATTAAATAAGAGAAACTGGTATAGTTCAGATAATAAATTTTTAACAGTAAATGTGGAAGTTAGGACTTCACAAAAAATTAATATTATTAATTTAACAAATATTAAAGACATTGAATATATTAAAACATGTGAAGATGTTAATGAACCAGAAGAGGAGGAATCAGAAAAAGATTATACTAATGATGAGGAAAAACGTAAGAAAGCTGTTGATGTGACTGTTGAGATGTTAGCTAAAGATAAAACATTACAAGCAGCATTTTATACTCGACCAAATTTTTGGAAACTATTAAAAGCTGAACTTGAAGGTGGTAAAGCTACTGGTACTGGAATTGTGCCAACATTAAATTTAATTGGTAGGTATGCTGATAAATCAGTATCTGATAGGGTGGGTAATAATTTTAGTGTTGGTGGTAAAGTTTCATTTGAACCTCAAGAATCAGTATCTATAAGATATTATAACAAAAAAGGTGAACCAACAGATTTTACACTTAAATCTGGTGAAATATACGAAGGTGATTATGCTGTAACGGTTAAAAGATTTAGTTTTGATGATGATTTAACTCAAAAAAATAAAGTCTTACAAAATGGTTCTATGGGTTTTAAAATAGTAGTAAAGGAACCAACCGACCAAAAGAATATATTTTTGTGTGATATAATTAAAATATATTATCTAGAAAATACAAGTAAAACGTCTACAGAAGAAAATGTTTATATTAGATTTTTAGATTCACAAGGTTATAACACAAAAGAAAATAAATAAAAATTATGTCAAAAAAATTAGAAGCAGCTGTTAGATTGTTGGAAAAACAAGCACAGTTACAGGCAGAAGTTAACTCAAATTATGAATCTTATATTGAAAATGTTAAAAAATATAAAGTATTACAAGATACTATAAATAGTAATTTAGCTATTCAAAAAGAACTTAATGCCATTATTAATAACCCTTCAAAATCAGCTAATGAAAAAAAATTAGCACAAGATAAGTTAGATATAATAGTCCATCAAAATAAAAAATTAACTGAACAAGTTAAGTTATATGGTGATGCTTTAAAAACAGTTAATAAATTAAATATTGTTAGTGCAAAAGCTTTCGCTTCTTCAGCTAAGGGTTTGGTTAAGGGTGTTGAATTTTTTAAAAAGGGTTTTAACGATATTAAAGGTTCTGGATTATTCCAAATGGAGAAATCAATAAAGTCTACTGCTTTATCCATGGGTATTTTTAGTAAACAAGCTGATTCGTTTAGAAGTTCTATTGTTAGTGCTGGTAAACAGACCAATATGATTGGTGTTGGTGTTGAAGAATTAGCTCAAATGCAAGGTGTTTATAGTGATGAATTAGGTAGGAGTGTATTATTGGGTGAGAAAGGTTTAGTTGCTATGGGTGAAATGGCAGCTGCAACTGGTTTAGGTGCTGAAGGTGCTGCTAGACTAGCTGCTTCTATGGAGAATCAAGGGTTATCTGCTGAACGAACATCTAGTTTTATTAATGATACTATGAATGATGCTCATAGAATGGGTTTAAATGCTTCTAAGGTTGTTAAGAATATTACCAATAATATGAAAATGCTTAACAAGTATAATTTCAAAGATGGTGTTAAAGGTTTAGCTAGTATGGCTAGTACAGTAGCTAAATTGGGTGTTGATATGGAATTTGCTTCTAGTTTTTCAGATAAACTTTGGGATGTTGAAGGTGCTATCGATATGTCGGCTCAATTATCTGTTATGGGTGGTCAATGGGCTAACATGGCTGACCCATTCAAATTAATGTATCAAGCTCGTAATGATATGGAGGGTTTAACTAAAGAGATAGCTAATGCCGCTTCTGCTTCAGCACAATTTAACAATAAGACTGGAGAGTTTGATTTACAAGCTAAAGAGATGCATAGGTTGAAGATAATTGCTGAACAGACTGGTTTAGCTTATGATGATTTGGTTGTTGCTGGTAAGAATGCAGCTAAATTTGCAAAACTTAAAACGCAAGTGTCATTTGAAATGACACCAGAACAAGAAGAGTTCTTAACAAATACAGCTACCTTAGATAAAAATGGTAAGGGTAAAATTTTAATTGGCGGTGAACCTAAATTTTTGAATCAATTATCTAAACAAGATGGTGATGCTATTAACGCACAGATTAAACAGACAGAAACAAATAAAGAGATGGCTATTCAAGCTCAAACATTTGATGAGACAGTTACTAATTTAATTAATCAAATTAAAGTATCTATATTACCTCTTGTTCAGATGATAAATGATAAATTAGTACCTAAACTTCAACATTTTGGTGATACATTTTCAGCTAAGGGTGGGTTTGGTGAAAAAATTGAATATTTTGCATCAAAAATTGGTACTTTAGTTACAGCTTTAGGTGGTTGGATAATTGATAACCCTATCACTGCTGGTTTAACATATTTAACAGCAAAATTAGCACCAACAATTTTTAGTGTACTTGGTGGAATGTGGGATAGTGTTAAATGGTTTAAGAATGGTATTTTATTATCTAAGGGTTTTAATGCTGGTGCAAGTGCAGGTGGATTAGGTGTTGGTGGAGATTCAATGATGGATAAGGCAACTTTTGGTAAAGGTGGTAAGACTAGTTTTGCTAAGAAAATGTTACCTAAAGTGGGTCGAACTGGGACTAAGTTAGCGTTTGGTGCTGCTAAAATGGCTACTGGTGCCGCAACTTTAGGTGCTGGTATGCTTGGTGATTATGCTGGTGGTAAAATATCTTCAGCTCTTGGTAATGATGATACTATTGCTGGAGATATAGGTTCAACTGCTGGTGGTATATTGGGTGGTATATTGGGAAGTTTTATTCCAATACCTGGCGTAGGAACAGCGATAGGTGCTGCGTTGGGTTCTATGGCTGGTAAGGCTATTGGTGATTGGGTGGGTACTGATAAGAAAGGTGTTCAGAAGGTTGAAGATGGTATAGCTAGCCCAGGTAATGGACCTTTTACTATTTCAGATAAATATGGTAATATGGCTATAACACATGCTGGTGATGGTGTGGCTGTTTCACCTAATATAGATACTAAAAATATGAGTAGGGAACTTAAACCAAGTGGTAGCATATCGTCTAGTTTAAGTAGGTATGGTAATATGAGTGAGTCTAGCGTAGGTGTTCCTTATAGTAAAGATACTAAAAGTAAGGGTGGGTCTACGAATAATGGAACTATGAAGATTGAATTTGGTAACATAACTATAAACGGTACTATTAAGTTAGATACTGGAAGTGGTGTTCAAAAAATTGAATTAGATGAGTCTGCTAGAAGAAAAATTACCAGGTTAGTTCAAGAAGAAACAATAAAAAATATGAATCAAGGAAAGCCAAGAGGATAAAATTAGTTGATTATCAGTAGTTTATAAATTAATTTAAAAATAAACGATTTATTTATTGACAATGCGCAATTAAAATAGTACTTTTGCATGTTGAATTGCTTATAATATATAAATAATATATAAATAATATATAAATAATATATAAATAATATATTTACTTTTTTTTTTAATTAAGGAGTTAGATATAACCTTTTTTTAATATATAAACATTTATTTTAATAAAATTTATATTATTTTAGTATTTATATATAAATACTAAAATAATATGCCAATTTATTATAACACAGCAATACCATCACCATCAACTAAAAATACTATCAATAGTGTTACAGTTGGTTATGGAATTAGAGATTTTTTATTGAAGTTAAATATTAATAATTTATACCCACAAATAGCAACAACTATAAATGGTAGTCCAAAAGTAGGAGAACCAGTATTAGATACAATGTTGCCTAACCAAAGTGTTGTAAAACCTAATGGTTTACCCTTAGAGATTAATGGTATATTATGGAAAGAAATAAATATTTCAACGAATACATTTAAAAATCTATTACCAACAAATAATGCTTTAAAGTCAGTTAATTTTGTAAATACTATTAGTAATGTTGACTTCGTGGGTGCCACAGTAGCTATAGGTGCATATGATTATCCAACCGCTGCTGGAGATGAATACATAAAAAATTATGGTATATTAACTAAAACAAATAATGCTTCATTCAAGACAGACAATGTTATTAAAAATTTATATTTAGATGTTGATAAACAAATTGATTCTTCTGCTTTATTTGTTTATTCACCACCAGGCTGGACTCAACAAATAAAAGGTTATTTAGATACTTATGGTAAATTAAATTTAGGTGGTTCAGAATCTATCAAGGCAGCTAATGTAATTGGAAGCATTGTTGGCGGTCAAGGATTAGGTTTAGCAAAAGGTGGTCTAGTTACAAGCTTCGATATAAGAACTACTTTAGCTGGAAGAGTACTTGGAGCTACTGGAGTAATAAATGATACCAAATTAGGGCTTATAGGTGGT